>Ga0265292_1000664_pt1 | contig 41922 bp, 33 predicted proteins | sample Munlanlewell296A_FD_189080 | JGI IMG/M metagenome (GOLD analysis project Ga0265292, IMG submission 189080) | Leachate microbial communities from a municipal landfill in Southern Ontario, Canada - Leachate well 296A | ecosystem: Engineered > Solid waste > Landfill > Unclassified | place: Canada... | reverse complement strand
GCCGGTGGAAAGCATTGCCGCGCCGACGTTCACGAGTTTGCCCGGCGCTAACACGTTGCTTAACCGGTCAACGTTTTTACATCCAAACTTCGGGATAATGTCTAAACACACATGGCCCGCTACTACTACTTTGTGGTTCTTCATAAATTCTGCCTTATTCCCCGTGTGTCTTTCTTCCTTTATTTAGACAATTGTAAACCTAAATTGAAAAACACGCCACTATTATCAATAGTAAATATATTAGAGTAAGTACGAAAATACCTATATGAAACTTGACCCATTAATGCTAAGTTTTTCCATTTAAAAAATTGCCACACATATTCAGCTAAATAACCCAGATCTTCCACTCGTGCTTTTTCAGTATTAACAGAATGATAAATTGATCGATTACTTTTTTGATATACAAAATCGACAAAATTATAATTAATACCGATAGCAATATATGAATTATTTCTAAAGTGATATGGCAATTTCATTGAAATTGTTAACACATTGCTGTCAGTAATATTGTAAGTATAGAATTCTAATTGTTCATTATAATAAAATGGCTCATAAAACTCCCCTTCAATACCATCAAATTGATAAGCTCCATCAAGTATTAAACCTATTTTGTGGTATCTACATTCATAAAATATATTAAAACTTTCTTTCCCAACAAAAGCGTTCAATAATACCAAAGGATTTGGATCTCCACCACTAGTAGGAATATGCCCTGGTCTGACACCTAACCCTAAACTGTAACCCAAACCAATACTATTAATTATCTTTTTGTAACTACTTATATCTTCTGCGACTTGTTTAGGTGGTTTAATTTGCACATCTTCTCCGGTAATGTCCATTATTTGTGCATATAACTTTCTATTATTCAAATCACTTTGTGTAACTGTTGTTGTATCAGTTTTTTGTTCACTGCTACTAACATTCGATTGTTGTTGCGTTTTACTTTCCGTCATCGTTACTTTTTTATCAGTACCCACGCCTTTACCAATGAATCCTGCTCCTATTACTAATAGTGCTACAACCATTAGAACCGCTGCATTCATTTCTCTATATTCCTCAAGTACGCTTCGTTTTTCTCACATGGCGGTAGATAAACAACCCTACCAACCCGACAAGTATGACAAGAACGACGATGTCCACTACCTTACTATACTTCATCACAGCGTCCCAGTGTTCTTTTAACACATACCCACACCACGCGAGGAATGTGTTCCACATACCCGCACCGATAACGGTGTAAATCCCAAACTTCACGAGGTTCATTTTCCCAACACCTGCGGGGATCGAGATAAGGTGGCGTACAATCGGGATGAACCTGCTGACGAAGATTGTTGCGTCGCCATACTTCCCAAAAAACTTTTCTGTAACCGCCAGTTCTTCCTCATCAAGTAGAAGATATTTCCCAAATTTATTTACAAACGGCTTCCCCCCGTACTTACCCATGAAGTATGACAGCATTGACCCAACGATACTCCCTAATGTACTCCAGAACGTTACTAATACAAACGTAAACTTCCCGTCGGAAATAAGGAACCCGGCAAACGGCATCACTGCTTCACTCGGGATCGGGAATACCATACTTTCCATTGTCATCAAAATAAACACGCTGGCATACCCAGTTGCGTCAATAAACTTTGTGATATACCCCGCAAGAAATTCTGTTAACCCCATAAAACAACGCACCTTTCTAATCAAAAACTCTAATTTTTTTATTAGCACCTATTAATATGTATTATAATATAAAAAGATACGTTTACAAAAGGACTTATAACTAAGATGACAAACTGGGAAGAAAAACGGTACTACAAACGCTATAACGCTGCGTTGCCGGTAGACATTATTTGTACAAAAACAAAAGCGTTGATCTCCCACGGTATTACCCGTAACATAAGTTTTGGCGGGTTAAGTATCGTTATTGAAAAAGAAATTGATGGAACACCAAACTACATTTTTGAACTAACCTCGCCAAAAGGGAAGAAAGTGTCATTAACCGGCACAATCTCGTGGAAACATCCGGAGTACCAAAAAATGTCATACGGCGTACAGTTCCACAACCTCGGGTTCTTCAAAACAATATCATTCAAATCGTTTATTGATGATATTACCAAGATGAACGGTTAACAATTAGCCTAATAGGAACAGGAGAAATATGTTATTATGAGAAAACTAAAAGCTGGAGTCTTAGGATTACGCCGCGGGATGAGTTACGCTACAAGTTTTAATGCGCATCCCAACACCCAGCTGGTAACCATCTGTGATTTCAGTAAAGACCGTATCTCCGCAGCAAAACCCAAACTCCCGGATCTTACTTTATATTCTGACTACGACAATTTTTTGGAGCACGATACTGACATCGTTGTTATAGCCGGGTATCTCCCGGACCATGCAAAACAAGCTATAAAAGCGCTTCACGCAGGGAAACACGTATTATCAGAAGTAACTGCATGTATGACACTTGGGGAAGCCGTGGCGTTATGCCGTACCGTAGAAAAAACCGGGAAAAAGTATATGATGGCAGAGAATTATTGTTATATGCCGCACATACAGGAAATGAAAGTGTTATACAAAAAAGGCGTGTTAGGCGAGTACACCTACGGTGAAGGCGAGTATATCCATGACTGCCGTCCACAATGGAAAATCCTTACAAACGGCCCAACACACTGGCGTAACTGGCTACCCGCATCGTATTACTGTACACACTCACTCGGCCCGATCTCGTGGATTACCGGAACACGAACCGTGAAAGTCAACGGCTTCTTTGTCAATAAAGGCATTGGCCAAACTGTTGGCCGGGTAGGCGATGACTGGGGTGTACTGATGTGCACAATGGACAACGGCGCGATCAGCCGTATAATCCCGTGGTCAAACGGGCCAAGGGATACTTTGTGGTACCGTATCTACGGCACAAAAGGTACGGTTGAACATAACCGTCTTACCGATAAAACAGTACTTAACGTGTTCACTGAAACCAAACCGTTACAGTTCAGTACCGATATCTACCTCGCGAAGTTCAAGAAGTACGCTGACCTCGCAGCACAAACTGGGCATGGGGGCAGCGATTTTTTTGTTACCCACGAATTTGTTGAGAGTATACTGAAAGACACAAAACCGCCGATTGATGTTTATGAATCCGTTGATATGACACTCCCCGGAATACTTGGGTACAAGTCAGCGTTAATGGGCAACGCTTCTCTTGAAGTTCCGGATTTCCGGAAAGAATCCGTCCGTAAAAAATACGAGAATGATAATTGGTCACCAAACCCTGCGGATAAAGATAAACAAGCGCATCAACCAAAACCGTCAATCCTGGGCGACATAAAAATCCCGGTAAAAGTTTATAAACAGATATATGAGTAGGAGTATAGCGTGAACGACAAACAAATCATTGCTCCGTTAGTTAACGAAATCCTGGCGCTTGCGAATGACAAAAAACAGGAGTACAAAAAAAAGTTGTGGGCAGGCCATCAGGCATTAAAGAAAACTGATAAAATCCCGGTCTGCGTGTATTACGAAGGCATACCCGATACTCATTGGAAGCTAATGCTCGGCGCGAACTTTCTCAAATGTAAAGACCGGTTCGCCCGCGGACTTGAGTCCGGGTTAAGAAAACGCCTTTGGATCGCAAACAACGTTCCCGACGACCATATCGTATGGCCGGAACTTACAGTATCCGCTATGTACAAAACCCCAATCTCCTGGGGAGTTGATCTTAAATGGGAAGGGTCGGAACACAGTGAAGATACCGACCTGGAAGCTAAACGTATCATTGCGATCTTCGGTGACGGTATCGATGTCAGTAAACTAAACTTTACCGACCAGGTAGTTGACAACGACGCAACAAATACACGGAAGGAACAAGCTGCGGATTTGGTAGATAACAGGCTAAGTGTAAATGTAAACTACGCGAGCACAGGATTTATCCCGTTCGACCTTGCGGTACGAATGTGCGGGATTGAAAATATGCTGTATAACGTCATTGACGCCCCGGATAAAGTTCATGCGTTGATGGACTATATAACGTCAGCGTTTGAAAAAAATCATATTAACCGTAACACAACCGGCGCGATCAACTGCCGGCCGGATCGTACCGGCGCATACGCGATAAACAATATGCGCGTACATTCCGCATACCTCGCACCGGATTTTAAGGACAGAAAACCCAACCTTACCGACGAATGGGTGTATATATCAGCACAAACATCCTCGGGGTTAAGCCCAACGATGTACAACGAATTTGTGCACCAATACAACTGCCGGCTTGCAAAGTATTTCACGAATAAAACCGTATATTACCACGGCTGTGAGTGTTTAGACAAAAAAGTGGATATCATATCCACACTCCCCAACCTGCGGAGGTTTCATGTATCCCCATGGTCAACAGTAAAAGTTGCAGCAGAAAAGTTCGGGGATAAGGTAGTTCTTGAAACACATGCACATCCCGGCAAAGTGTTCTTCGGGTATACAAAAGACGATATGAAGAAAGAAGTACAGGCAATCGTAGACACTGCGGGGACAACGAATATTGACATCAACCTCAGCGATATACATTCAATAAATAACAACCCGCAGTTGTTAATCCAATGGGCGGAAGCTGCACAGGAAGTTAGTAACCGGAAATAAGGAGTACTATTTTTTATGGCAATGACACCAAGAGATGTTATTAAAGGAAATTTAAATTTTACAAAACCTGACCGCATAGGATTAGCGTTTGACCGTAAACGGTTAAGTGATTTTTGCGGGGCAGGAATCGATACCAGCCTTATCTGGAAGAAACGTATGTGGGTAGAAAATAACAAACAGTTTTATGATGATGCCTGGGGCAACCTGTGGTACAGAATAGAAGGCATGAGTTCCGGCGGGGAAGTACACACGCCGGTATTGGACACTTGGGACAAACTGGCAACTTACAAACTCCCGGAACTTGATAAACCCGAATTATACGTAAAAACAAAAGAACGTTTTGCTAATGCCGGTGATAAATACCGGCTGGCATCACTACCCGGATTTCCATTCGCTATCTGCCGTTACATGCGTAAACTTGAAACATACCTTGGCGACCTTGTGCTTGAACGCGAAAATATTGACATCCTACACGACCGCGTAACAACGTTATTAGAGAAAGTTATCAAACGCATGGCGGAAGCCGGTGCAGACGGAATCTTCTACTGTGAAGACTGGGGCACACAGGAACGGTTACTCGTAAGCCCTGATATGTGGCGCGAGATTTTTAAACCGTTATATAAACGGTTATGCAAGGCCGCGCATGATAACGGGTTACATGTCCTCATGCATTCCTGCGGATACAACTGGCTGATACTTGACGACCTAGCAGAAGTCGGGGTTAACGCATTCCAGTTTGACCAACCCGAACTTTACGGGATTGAAAAGTTAGCGGAGAAACTCCAAAAACTGCATGTATGCTTATACTCCCCTGTCGATATACAAAAAACCATGCAGACTAAAGATAAAACCAAGATTGTTGCTGCAGCGAATAAAATGGTAGACAACTTCTTTGGCCCTAACGGCGGCCTGATTGCCAAAAACTATGGCGACCTAAAAGGTATCGGTATTACAGAAGAAGTTGATATGTGGGCGTATGAAACATTCCTTGCGCGATGCCAGGGACTAAAAAAATAATGGCCACACGGAAGATACGATACGGTATCTGCATAAATTCAGTCAACCATTCGTCAATACTTGAGAATACAGGGTATGATTATTACGAGTTACCTGTAAGCAGGCTAATAGGCCCTGAACTTGACGATCCCGGGTTTAAAACACTGAGAGAAGATGTTAACACACACAGCATATTTCCTGAAACATTTTACCTATTCATTCCCCCGGCATTACCACTAACCGGGCCGGACCGCGATAAAGCCAGGATTGAATCATATCTATCATTAGTACTCAACCGCATACATTTACTCGGAGGTAAAGTTGTGGGATTCGGTAGCGGCAGGGCACGCAGTATCCCGGATACAATTACACGGGAAGAAGGCATGCTGCAACTAACTGAATTCATGCGGACAGCAGCGGGTATTGCCGCGGGGTACGGGATCACCATAGCAATTGAGAACCTGGAGACAACAGAAACCAATGTTTTCACGGATATACACAGTATCGGGAAGTATATTAAAGAACTCGAACTTTTCAACGTTGGAATCCTTTTTGATATCCATCATTGTGTTGTACAAAATCAAAATATAGAAGATATCGCCAATTATGCGAGTTTTATTAAACACATACATATATCAGATACCGGACGGTTGAATCCCGGTACAGGACAGTATCCTATCCCGTGGTTGTTTGAAATATTAAACAATATTGGTTATACCTCCCGGGTTACATGTGAATGTAAATGGCAAAACTTTGAAACTGATATCAAACACACGATTGAGTACCTTCGGAACATAAACAAAGTGTGATAGTTACCCTTACTTTAAACTGATAAGGAATTTTTCCAGCCCGCAGATGACAGCCTCAGCCTGGCGTTTATGAAACTCTTTATCCACAAGCAATGCTTCTTCATAAGGATCAGTCATAAACGCTTGCTCCACAAGCATTGCCGGTATCCTGGTATCTCGTAATGGCGAGTAATTAAAATTACCAACCAGGCCAAAATCCCCGAGTTCACCGAGGTTCAGTAATTCTTTCCATATAAATTCCGCTAATGGTTTACAGTGAAGGTATTTATAATACGTACTCGTCCCAAGCCGGCGGTTGAACCCCACAGCATTACCCCCTGCATTTGAATGGATTGTCAGTATAAGATCCGCTTTCCCGTCGGACGCGTACTGCAGTTTCTTTGAGAAGTCCAGCGCAGTATCACCTGGACGCATAAGAACAACCTTTGCCCCGCGTGATTCCAGTATCTGTTTAAGCACGCCTACCTGATACAGATTAACATCCTTTTCCTTGAACCCCATTAACCCAACAGCTCCGGTACTCCCCGGCCCGCCATGCCCGGCTTCAATTGCTATTATTAACCCGTTCACCGGAGAGGTAGAATTTTTTATTATTTTTAAAGAATCACCTTTCGGCGGGCGTTTTATATACAGCATCAACCCAGGCACACCACCGCGCACAATTTTTTCTGCACGGTAACCCCAGATAAAGTTTGTGTTCAACACAACACTTATGCGGTCAAGGTTATCCTCCACTTGTTCGCATATAACAGCATCTATAACCGTAGCACTGGCTTTATGCGTGATCCATGTTGTTGCGTTATGGGTATCAAAAAAATCGATCACTATTTTATTAGGCTTCCCCGGTTCAGGCTTAACTGCATAAGCTACCGGCGCGGACATTTGTATCCACACAAAATCACTATCCTCATTTCCTCCGGCACTGCAGTAGGTAAAATAATTGTGTGGTACGGGTGTGGACGGCGGTAAGAGTTTCACGCTTTTAACCGAAACCCAGCCGGATAACGATTTTGACAGGTTGATATTATACATCTCACCCTTACGGCTTAAAACAACAAACCGTGTACCTTTAGGCAGTTCCGCGATATACGGCCCGCCAAGACGTACATCGTGTAATCCATAAACCACCGGTGTTTTATCGTCAACAGTTTCCGCTATACGAACATACGCAGAAGGCCAAATCTCAATTTTTGCATCAGTACTCATTTTTTTTATACTGCTGAACACGCAAAACTTTTTCCCTTTTGTAGTTTCAAAAACAACTCGTTGTGCACTATTATCATCCTCATCATCATCCCCTGCAAACGGCACATACTTCGCGTAGTAAACACTTTTTATCTTATCCACCCCGGCAACCTCAGTTAAATTTATACGTTTATCCCCGTTGATAACCGCGCGGCACGCATACCCGCTAGGCCCGTCAAGTTTGAACTCAACCGCGTCTTTACCTGTATAAACAGCAACATCACCTGAAGGTTCTAAAACCCTAAACTTCGCTTCTTTATCGCTTCCCGCCTTTTCTTTATTTATGTATGACACTCTATAAATCCTGGTGGTTGAAACATTCTGCGGGGTCGTAACGGTTACAGGGATTTGATTAATCCCTGAGGATAACCGCACACCGTCAACCGCAAATGCGCCGGTAGGGAATACTTGTGTAGTTACTGTCCCGATCATAACCGTATACCCCGGTATTGTACGTCCAAGTATATGTATAACACCGGTATTAACCTCGCTGTTATCTACCGGATCGAAGATATGCACAAAATTCAGTTGCCGTGCAATATCAACTCCTTGTATCGTGAGGCCAACTTCCCTAATTTCGCTGGAACTCAGTGTTATACTTGACACCTCAACACTATCGGCTCCATCATATTCCGCTATAACCCTGTATTCCGTTGAAGTTGACACTTTAACAAACGCATAGGTTCCGTCCATGGAGGTAACCGTGGAACTCACAGTATTACCTTTAATGTTATCACACAAACTTACTGACGCATCAGTTACCAGCTGCCCTGTTTCGTCTTTAACAACACCTTTTATCATCGCGTATGAAGCTAGATTGTAACCATGATTTTTGTTCAGTATATTAGAATCAAAATATTTCAATACTTTATTATTAATAGTTTCAACAGAATATACCGTATCAACAATCCCGCGGGTAATCCATGCTGCGGGGTCCTGGTAATAATCATAGTACCCGCTAGGAATTCTTGTATTATAAAACTCATCCTCAAAATACGGCGTTACCAACCCTGCGGCGGTTACACTCAAGGTTACCTCCGGCTTTCTATTTTTTACTTCCGCATAAATGTTTGTGATAAACCGTGTTAACTGTTCACGCTGCCAGTCATCCCAATCACGCCGTGCGAGATTACCTCTGGCAAAAAACCGTTCTTTACTCACAGGGTCAGGACTGGTTTCCTGTGCCGGGTATTTTAGTTCATTCAAAATAATCCCGTCGATATTATATGAATCAACAATTTCGAGTATAACTTTTTTTATATGCTGCTGTGCTGCGGGTATTCCCGGGGAAACATAAAAATACTTCGACCCGTTCAACGGCGCGGATACCGGAGTAAGATTTTTTGAAACACACCCCCAGGGATCGCCTTTCTCTGTTGCGTAACAGTTATACCCGCTGTAATACATATGTCCCGGAGTTAACCCCTGCGGAGGGATAGTATCTCCGTAACTCACAGGGAATACGTTAATATACGCATAAACTTTCACTCCACGGGTATGAGCGTCTTCAATCACAGTTTTTAGAGGGTCAAACCCGGGGTTTGTGTAGTTAAGAAACTTTGTCCAGGGTTCGTACTTACTGGGGTAACACGTTTCCGCTACTTCCCGTACTTGCAGGATAATAGGGTTTGCAGTACCAACACTTTTCTTGCACTGTACCGGGTCTGCGGAGATCCAGTCGGATAATTTAATAACATCAATCCCTGCACTCCATACGGGCAGAGAAAATGTTATACAAAAAAACAGTGTTAATACAGATACAAAAAACTTTTTCATATTAATCCTGTCCTCTGTACCCGAACATTACTTCCCGAGATTAACCATCGGTACACTGTTTGACCCAAGCATTGTCACCGGCAGTTTACCATCCCATTTTTCAATCCATTTAAGGTCTATCACTTCTTTTGATGTATTAACTTTCAACAACCGTTGTTTTTCAGCTTCACCCTGTCCTTCGAGTATCACACGCTGCTTATCCTGTTCCGCCTGCTGCCGGCGGTATTCCGCGGTTTTAATCTTTTGTTCCTCAATCTGTTTTTCTTCCACCACTTTATTGAACTCAGGCGAAAAATCGATATCCATAATATTTACGTCTTCCAGAATAACGTAGTAATTTTCAAGTTTTAATTTCAACGCTTCAGTGATCTTTTGTTTCACTTCATGGCGTTTAACAATGATATCTTCCACTCTGTATAACGCTACTGCCGCTTTTACACATTCATGGATTGACGGAACAATAACTTTATGCACAAAATCGTACCCAACTTTGGAATACAGTGTTGGAATTTTTGATGCGTCAAGGCGGTAGTTAACTATAGATTCTACAACCACCAACTGCAAATCCTGGCTTGCACCTTCCGACTTTTGTTCTTCCCTCTGGGTTTTGATATCAAATATATACACATTCGACAACGGGTTCTTCACATGCAACCCGTTCTCTGAGAAACGCTGGACTGAACCAAACAATACTTCAACCCCGACTTCACCGGGGTTGATAACATAAAGTACCGTTGTTGCTAACATAACAAAAAAAACTACTACCCCGATAAACCCTGCATTCCGCAAGAACCCAGCCCCCGGACCGGCATTATTATTCCCGCGAACAATACCAATACCTAATCTCTGGCTAAAAATCAGCATTAACGATACGGCTAAAACGATTAACGATAGTACTAACATTTTACGATTCCTCCTCTAAAAATATATTGTCTGTTTTCTGACACTATTTCAAATACTGTTATCAAAATCAATATCATGTTATCTGTTAACATATAACTTATAAGTGCACTAAGTCAACCCCGTCCCGCACTACTGCAAATACTCCAAATATTTATTACTCTAATACTACCCCTTTTAATTCCCATTCAATCATCACGCCAGGATATCCATAAAAAGCATATTTCACTAATCCAATTCCAGGAGCTAACCATTCATACCATTCGTAGTCTGCTGCAATAATAAAGTAATACTCCCTACAATCATTAAATATGCCAGCAGGAGTTTGTACTGATGTTTTATTTTCATATCGAATATTTACATCCACCAATTCTTTTATCAATCTTTCCCATATTTGAGTTGACCATCGAGTATTTGTTGACACGGATAATTTATACCTTATAGTTCTTACATTATTGTCTAATTCTATCACCTGACTTTGTGAGTCTTGCCTAAACCTTAAATCTGACTTATAACCGGTGGAACCGTAGGGAAATGTGTCAAATAGATAAAATATTTCTTCTCCTATTTGAACAGGATCACCGACAGTAATTATTTTTTCAAATACTTTATTTTCAAATATGTTATTTATCTTATAGGACATTCTCATTCCTGCTCGAAGCGGGAAATAATCATTACCATTTATTTTCGGATTGACATTAACAATTGTTATTGTACTTACATTATTATAAAAACAACTTATAGTCGTTGTACCAGTTGAAATGGCTGTCACAATACCATTATGAGAATCTACTGTAGCGATTGTAGAATCGGATGATGTCCAAACTGACAATTCCGTACAATCGACTGTTGATGAATCCGTATACACCGCATAAGCCCTAAACGGGAAACTACCACAAATAAATGTTGCTGAAGATGGCATTACCATAATATGCGAAAATGCTATAACACAAATTTCTATAGACGACACCTCGTTTTCGTAACAAAAACTAATACTAATTCTTCCTGGTGTAATAGCTTTTATCAAACCATTGTGTGTATCTATCGATATCGTGTTGGTGGCAGATACGGTCAAAGAGGATAACAAAGCACAGTTCTTTGTAGAAGAATCGGCATAAAAGGCATATACAGAAAACTGTATTGTGTTACCTACTAGCAAAGTAGCTGTAGAAGGCACTACTTCTATCCTTTGTGCTTTCATTTTTTTCACTTCTCTAACTTCATCTCCGAGATCTAAATAATTCAATTTCAAGTTCTCCCACTGGTTTGATAGCACAGTATCGTTTGAAATAATGTTATTAATAGAAATTGTTGACGACGATTTTGCGAGTTCGGTTGATAAATTACTGGTTATCAAGTCCGATAACACTTCAAATTCAACGGCATTGATTTCAGGTGCTGATATATTTCGATAAACACAAATTTCTTTCAATGCTTGGTATACAAAAGATGTTTCGACCGATAAGTCCACCCCGCTTTTCAAGGTATTGTTATCGTTCAATGTAACACTTACCACACTTCTAATTTTTAGAGTAGTCGTTGATTCCGTCAATGTGGCTTCCAAAACCAAATTGTTTTCCGTTGGTATATTATCCAACCTATATACGCCTTCTGTGTCTGTGATACAAGTAAATCCGGGTATTTGCGAGAGGCTACCATCATTATTCATACGGTTTAGAGTTACAGTAGCGCCGGTTAACGGCCGAGTTGTTAGCCCTTGCGAGTGGCTTGCTCTTATTGCCGCATTTAGTTGACTCGCGGGTATCAAAACCTTTCCGGTGATACTTGGTTGCGGAATGACCTGAGTTCTTTTTTGCCCAATATCGTCTACCTTACTATTTATCGCATCAATGATTCCGAAATGCAAGCCAGCGTATTGGTCATAACTATTCTCTGCGAATAATTGAATCGTTGAAAACATCATTGCTGCTAAGATGATCACTATTTGTACAATTTTCATGTTTTCACCTAAAATACCACGACAATCCGGTATTTATTACCCATTCTAATCCGCTGCTTCTATACCCGTCTTTATCTGTTAAGTCAATATACGCGGGACCAAAGTCTAACGTAACTCCAATATTGTTTAACACAAAATATTCGCCGTATACTGCCATACCAACAACACCACCGTTACCCGAAAACTTTTCGCGGGTAAAACCCGTTGCGCCAATTTCCGCTAATACTCCGCCGCGAAGACGGTTGTTATACGCCAACTCGTAGTACCCCCGTAGTCCGCCGTACGTTGTACCGGTACAATACGCCACGCGTAGTTCAAGCGATAACGGATCAACGATTACTGTTTTTATTCCGACGTAAGGCCAGCCAAGAGTGAGACACGATTTGTGAATGATATTACTTAAGCGCAGCTTTTTTTCAAATGATACCGAATTGACGGTAGTACTAAAAATTATTATTAACACGCACAAAATTAGCGTTGTTGATTTCGCCAAAACAGTTCTCCTGTGTGATATATTGTTAATTATACCAATAAAACACGCTTTACACATCCGGAACTTTTACACTTTGGCTTTTTGAATTTGGCTTTTTGAAAATAATATTTTGGTTTATTTCACCAAATAACTTATATATGCGAGCAATACGCCTGTTTGGCCAAGGATAAACATAAACGTCCAGCGGACCAGTTCGGACTTTGTACTTTGAATTTCGCGGAACAACCGTTTTTCAGATTCCATAAATTCTTTCCGCAACTCGTCAAACTCTTTTTTGGTTGACACACGAAACTCGTTAATGTCCTGTTTTGTCACAAGAAATTCCATTTGGTTAACTTTGTACTCCTAAAACGAGTTTTCTATTACATCCGCAATAACACGCGCATTACTGTCTTCCATCCCAATCCGTAACGCTTCATAAATCCTCAACGTATTAACAATCGCCATCGTTTTTACTCCTTCCAACCAACCCAACCCAACCCGAATCCGAATACGTATATTAAATATTATACAAACTATTTTCGTAATAAATCAAATTTCACTTGTACACATCCGTAAGATGGTATGAGCGATTTCAGCGTTTCCCGTCCACGGGAAAGGCTATTGAGCGAATACCACTTGAGGATGTGTATATAATCAAGTTTTTAAAGATACTTGACAAATTAGCACATTTGTGCTATACTACATATTAACGACCGTTACTGTGATTCTGCGATTACGGATTTAATAATGTTGTAACAATAAAAAACAAAATTCATAGGATAAGGAGAACAAACACCGATGAAACGAGGCGACCGGTCAAAAACCAAGATTATGGATATGATCACCAAATGGTACCGCACAAAAGGGTACCCGCCAACACTCAGGGAACTCGCTATAGCTACGGGGTTGAGGTCAACATGGACCGTGAGATACCACCTAAAATCATTACAGGCAGCAGGGATGGTAAAACTTACAACACAACAGTCCAGAGGCATTATGCTAACCAGCCGGGGTGATGATGACGTATCACCGTTTATCCCCCATGGGAAAACAGGCATACCACTGGTTGGGCGTATAAGTGCAGGAAGGCCAATCCTTGCGGTAGAAAATATTGAAACCTACATCAACTTCGCGCAGTTGTTCACACAAGACCCCGGAATTTTTGCATTACGCGTGAAAGGCGATAGTATGACCGGCGCAGGGATTTGTGATAACGACGTTGTATTTGTTAAACCACAACCCACAGCGGTTAATGGCGACATTGTTGCTGCATTATTACCCGAAGATAATGAAGCCGTGATCAAACGTTACCGCCCGAAGAAGGATTGTGTGGAACTTATATCCGAGAACCCGGAGTATAAACCTATTGTAACGACGAATATTAAGATACTAGGGAAAATATTAATGGTCTTGAGGCAGTACAAAAAATAAAATATGCCAAATATAACAGAGATAAATAAGAAGGTGAAGACAGGCGTGGTATTTGACGGGTTTAACATTAAACCCAAATGGTTTATGCTGGACAACAAAAAGTATAACGTCAGCAAAACAACATACACCTGGCGCACAATTGACGGTGAAGCTGTGGTAATACACTTCGCGGTTACCGTAACTGACAGCTCAACATTGTACGAACTTAGTTTTAACCAAAAAACACTGGTTTGGCGCCTGGAGAAAACCGAATGCTAACCCCCACAATTTTTTTGTTAGACATGGACTCATACTTCGCATCGGTTGAACAATCAGTGAATCCTGCATTACGCGGTAAGCCCGTGGCGGTATGCGGCGCACCAGCACAGAATGACGGTACGTGGAAACGCACAATAATTGTCACCGCATCGTATGAAGCGAGGAAGTACGGCATAAAAACCGGTACGCCGGTATATGAAGCAAAGAAATTGTGTCCACACTTAAACCTTATCGCTGGCAACCATGAGAAGTATATTGATACATCTGTTGGCATACAAAAAATATTGACGGACTATACTGACCAGGTGGAAGTATACTCGATTGACGAATGTTTTATGGATGTAACGGATACCGCAAAACTGCATACCGGCGGTGCAGTTGGTATGGCAAAACAAATTAAACAAAGGATCCGCGAAAAGTACGGGATCACGTGTTCCATAGGTATCGGGAGTAATAAAGTTACCGCTAAACTTGCCGCTAAGTTTTACAAACCTGACGGATTATACGAACTTAACGACCGTGATATCCCTCAACTGTTCGACGTATTACCGTTATCCAAACTCCAGGGTGTGGGTATTGGACGGCAGTTAGAAAAAAAACTTAATTCCCTGGGGATTAATACGGCAAAACAGCTGGGCGATACTGACGAATCGTTGCTCACCCACCACTTTGGCATCCTCGGGCATATCCTCAAACGTATCGGGCAGGGCCGCGGGGATACTGTTGTCCGCAAGTACAATACTCAAACCAACATAAAATCTGTGGGACATAGTTTAACCCTTCCCTCGGATACCTGTGATTTAAACATTGTAAACTCCTACCTTCTGATGTTATCCGAAAAAATAGCTGCGCGGTTACGCAAGTACGGCTTCTTTGGACGTGTAGTGTCGTTGTATATACGCTACGGCGACTTCACAGGGTTTGGGCAGCAACACAATACCGGCGGGTATATAAACACAGGCCACGAAATTTATGGCACCGCACAAAAAATATTTGTAAAATTGTTACCGTTAAAGAAATCTGTGCGGTTAGCCGGGTTGAGTATATCATCACTTGTGAAGAATAACCAAACGTTCCTGCTGGAAGATATTAATAAAACTCAACGCCTGGTTTCCGCGATTGACGGTATCAACAACAAGTACGGCGAGTTTACCTTACGCCCTGCGATGGTAGCACTCGCTGAAAAGTTCGGGAAACAGGAAAACCGGTGCGGGCTCATAGGTAAACATATATTTGATAGCCGGAGAGGAAAGTAAATGCTGAAAATCGGGACATCAGGGTTTTGGTTCAAAGACTGGGTGGGGACGGTATATCCTGAAGGCACAAAATCAGCTGATGCGTTAGGATATTACGTCGACAAACTTGGGTTCAATACCGTTGAGATAAACTCAACGTACTACACTTTAGTTTCTGACAAGTCATTCCTTGGGATGGACCGAAAGACACCTCCCGGGTTTGAGTTCACGGTAAAAGCATACCGCGGGATCACACACGACCCGTTTGACCCCAAAATCCCGGATAATATTAAACACCCGAAAATGTCCGATGTACCGGACACTATCGATAAATTCAAGTACTCTTTACAACCAATAATACAATCTCACAAACTCAGCACGGTATTGCTCCAGATGTCGCCATACTTCAAACCCTCACCTCAGTCGGAAGAATATTTACTGATGTGTAAAGACAGTTTTGGCGACATACCGTTAACCCTCGAATTCCGGGGGAAAGAATGGAACACCGACGGGACATACACCTTTTTGAAAACCCACAACTTCGCGTACTGCGTGGTAGACGAACCGCAGCTACCCCGGCTGATGCCGTTTGTCCCAAAAACCACCTCAGCGGATATCGCATATATACGCTTACATGGTCGCAACCTTAACTGGTACAAATCATACGAGGATAGGTATAACTACGATTATTCCGCAAAAGAGTTAAGCGAGTTTATCCCGGTAATACAAAACTTTGTCAATATCGTAAACAAAGTCCTCATATTTTTTAACAACTGCCATGCGGGCAGTGCCGCGAAAAATGCAATGCTGATGAAACAGCTAATAGAACGTATCTAATTTTACACTGCTTTACTCAACAAATTTCATTACTTTCAGCCAGGTAGAGAATAATTGTTTCCACGCAGGTACTATGCTTGGATACTGTTCCTTAATACCGATCCCATGCGGGCCATCAACAAAAATGTGGTACTCATGAGGAATTTTATATTTACTCAACGCATTAGCATACAACGTACTATTTTCTACGGGTACAGACTTATCGTTGGCTGTATGCCAGATAAACGCCGGCGGTGTTTCAGCAGTAACACGTTTCTCTAACGAATACTTTTGTACCAGATTTTCATCAGGATTTTCTCCAAGCAGGTTACGCATAGACCCGCTATGCCGGTATTCCGAAAATGATATTACGGGATAACACAATACACTGAAGTCCGGCCGTGCAGATATTTTATCAATATCATCAGGTACCTCCGGGGTGTAGTCATCCTCAAATATTGTACTCACTGTTGCAGCGAGATGCCCCCCCGCGGAAAAGCCTATCACACCAATTCTGGCAGGATCGATATTCCATTTTTCTGCATTGAACCGCACTAACCGTATCGCCCTCCGCGCATCAACTGACGGCCATGGATGTTTATAAGGTTTGACACGGTAACTGCATATAACAGCTGAAACTCCGATACTGTTTAACCATCTCGCAATAGGCTCGCCTTCATGCCCCGCACGCGCACCGTACCCGCCTCCCTGATATACAACTATTACCGGGCGGATAATTTGAGAATCCAATAAATATAGGCTTATCGACGGTACATGTTCTCCACATACCGGATCAGCACCTGGAAAGTTACACTCCCAAAGTTTTAATTCCATTTTGTCATTACCTTTCTAATAACTTCTTCGAGGTCTTCTATAGTATACGGTTTTGTCATTACCCCGGAAAACCCGTACTTTTTATAGTTTTGTACAACAACGTCGTTTGAATACCCGCTTGAAAGCACGACCTTTGCTCCCGGGTCGAACTCCAGCAACAATTTTACCGCATCTTTCCCGCTCATCCCACCAATAACCGTGAGATCCAAAATAACTAAGTCAAACTTATGTTTATTCTTCATCGCAACTTTGTATGCTTTTACCGCAGCAGCGCCGTCCTTCACTGTAACAGCAGTATACCCCAATGTACTAAGCAACCGAGTTGATACTTTACGGATATACTCTTCATCATCCATCACAAGCACACATATGTTTTGTTTTTTATCCAACTTTTTGTTTACCTTTTTTTTCGTACTACGTAAATGTTTAACACTTTTTTCGGTTGGTAAATATATATCAACTTCCGTCCCCGCGCCTATTTCGGAATAAACCTCTATATGCCCCCCATGGTTTTTAATAATTGAATAAACTATTGTCAACCCCAGCCCGCTCCCAGTTTGTTTTGTAGTAAAGTATGGATCAAATATTTTGCTAATACTTTCTTTTGCGATTCCAATCCCGTGGTCCCGGATTGACAATTTCGCGTATTCTTTCGAATACTCAAGTACCGATTTCTTTTTTGTATTAACAAAATTGGTCAATACCACGTTTATTATCCCGCCTGTAGGCATTGATTGTATAGCGTTCAACACAACATTATTCACTGCCTGTTTAATCTGGTTTCCATCAAGTTTTGAAAATACCGGTGTTTTAGATGGCTGCCATTTAATCTCAACATTTGTACCGCGAGCAGTGAACCGCACGATTTGTTTTACCAGCGCGTTAAGATCTATTGATTCCCGTTTTATCATCGGGTTTTTTGTTAATGACAACAACTGAGATGCCAATTCTTTTGTCTGCATCGCTGCAGCTTCTGCATCCTTGAGTATCTCAAATTCCTCTGACTTGGGAACAACACGTTTCTTTGCTAATGAAATATTCCCTAAAATACCGGTGGATATATTATTAAAATCATGAGCGATCCCACCGGCAAGGATTCCAAGTGATTCAAGTTTTTGTGTTCTCGCACGCTCTTCCTCTACTTTCTTGCGTTCAGTAATGTCGTTGTAAGTAGCAAAATAATGTTGAAACTCGCCTTTTTCGTTTTTAATAGCTGCAATTCTAGAGAATGAAACAAACGTGGTACCGTCTTTACGCTTGAGATACAATTCGCCTTCCCAGATCCCGTGTTTTTTTATTTCTCCTACTACGTTACTCACAACATTATTGTAATCCCGGTACGAAGTATTTGCAATAAACGATATGGGTTTACCTATAAGTTCCAAAGCTTGATATTGAAACAATTCTTGCATAGTTTTATTTACGTTAGTAATAACAAAATCAGTATTAGCAATCAACACAGCAGTACCGCTGAGTTCGATAGCTTTCAACAAATTTTCTTTCTCCTGTTCAATATTTTTGCGGTCATTCACATCGACTAAAATACCGCGTATCCCTATTGTTACACCATTTTCTATTATTGGCTTACTATAACTCCGTACCCATATTATTGCCCCGTCTTTATGCACCAACCTATACTCCTGAGGGTTATAAATTCCTTTCAATACATAACCAAAAGCGTTCATTATCCTCTGACGGTCGTCAGCATAGATAAACTGCGCGACATTTTTGCCAATAAGGTTTTCAGCATCCCACCCTAGCATCTTTTCAATCACAGGGCTAACGTACGTAATATACCCTTTTTTATCTATTGAAAAAATGCCGTCAATAAGATTTTCGACCAACTCGCGGTACTTAATCTCGCTGCTCCGGACTTGTGTTTGCAGCACACTATTCTCAGCATATTCAAGCGCATGGGTAATCATCGAAGAAAAGTATTTTATTGACTTCATGAACAACTCAATATTATGGAAACACCGTAATACCATTACTCCAATAACCGCATTATTCTTTATTAACGGTGCCATCACTACCATCGTGTTTTGGCTGTAATCAAGCGAGTTAATTATATTCCCGCTCATATTCTTTGGAAACGTGTCGCAGGCAACATCTTTTGCTGATACCAACAACGAACATTTTTCTTCAATCACGCGTTTCCAAAACCGTGTACCTGCAATCTTAATATTAACTTCTGCAGCATTAGTATTCGCAATTGTTTTCAATACTTTAGTAGTGTTCCTGGAGATAGAATGATACTTAGTTCTCAACTCCTTATTGTCTTCACTCATCAAAGAAATGGTTATACTATAACTTTTAGTTTTCCCAAACTCATTTATTAGAGCTTGAAATATATCATTTACCTCTGTTTTTCTATAAATCTTTGCTGACAGATCTTCAAACAGCTGTATAAGTTCTGAAAGGCTTTCATACTGTTGTTTAACCTGTTTATACGTTTCTAAACTTACAACTTCATGTTTTTTCATAGTCCCAACAATCCTTTTACGTGTTCACCGCACAAGTAGCGCGCAAGGTCAAGTACTGACTTCACAGAATTCCCGCGGAACTCCACAAACTCACCAAGGACGGTGGAAAGACACCGGCGGTAAACTTCTGTCCGCGGGATAAGCGAATAAATATTTCTTGCATCAGTAACAAACGGCCCGACCTTACACAACCCTGCTCCTGCATCGGGTACTGTCCGGAAATATTCAAGCATACCGGATACCGAATCGTAATACCACCATGACATCCCGGCGTATACGCTTGGGTATATACGTGAAAGGCCCGCGATTTTCATCCAATCACTTTTATCCAGGGTATAAATACAAATCTTATGATGCCTTCCGTCAGAAGTATCAAAATAATTCAGTAACGGCCGTAACGCATCCGCAACATCAGGACACCCTCCTACGGTATCACAGCCTGAATCCACCCCGCCGCATTGTTTTGCAACCTCGCGCATGTTACGCAACGGCCCGTAATGTATCTGTGACACCCACCCTTTTTCGTAGTCCATCTCCATTGAGTATCTCAGCATATACGCCTGGAAGTCCGCGTTCTCCTCTTTGGTTACAGGTTCGTTTTTACACGCTTTGATAAACACATCCTCTGCACGGCGGCCACTTACCTCATGGCCATACGGAACTTTCATCCCGTAATCACTTGCACGGCACCCGTTCTCAGAAAAAAAGTCGTGACGGCCAGACAGCACGTTCTTCAATGCATTAAGGCTACCCTTAATACTTTTACCGGAAACTTTCTCCAGGAGTTCAATATTATCCATCCATGCACGGGGTTGTAACGATGCGGGGATAATATTAAATATTCCATCCGGCCGCCATGCGGGCCGCCAGTAGTGTTTAGGGAAAAACTTTTCAGCCCGGGATATTTGCTCAAGGTTATCCACTGGACTGTCTGTGGTACTCATAAACTCAATATTTGTGCGTTTAAATATTTCAACCGGGCGGTACGTTTCGGACTGAATTTTTTTGTTTAGCACCGACCAAATACTTTTTGCGGTAGATAGATTAAACTCTTCCTCCACCCCTAGGCCCTGTAGCATCAACCTCATCCAGTCATGTACCTGTACCCCGGCAAGTTTAGGGAATACCGCAGCATAGGCAGTCCATTTATCATATGGCGCAGTACTATTATCATAAAACTTCATCCTACCCATTGTACCCAGAGATTCTATAATTGACGATACATAATGATCCCCTGCGCATAACGCTGTCCACGGATCCGGGGGTATATTATTATCGAGTACCAACTTTAAATTCACATGGGTATGCATATCATACACCGGCAAATCTTTTATTTCATTATAGATAATCTTAGATGTAGGATTACCCAGCATCCATAAAGTATTACGGTTTTTACTACGTTTTTTTTGTTTAGGTTGAGCCATTTGTTTAAATTAATCTCCCCGTTTATGTTATTTCAATACCAATTCAATCACCGGAACTTCAACTTCGGGTTTCTTAATGGGCACACGGAACGTTACTGCCTCACTATTACTGGATTCAACAAACTTATCATTCTCCCGCCAGTACTTAAACTTATGGAACTTAATTTCTGACGCATCATTAAGCAATTGCGCATACATAATTTTTTCAATACTAACCCCGCGGAGAACAATCTCCCCGGAAGGCGGCCACGAGAATATGTGGATATACAACCTTTTAGTATCAGGATTATACGTTAACCTAGAATCCTGAGGAGCCGAAGCCTTTACCGGTGCACAAGTACAACCATATATAGCGCGGCTATGCTGTTTCATCCAGTCCCCCAGCCCGGAAAGCCGTTCTTTCGCACGTGAATCAAACTCACCCCGTGCCGTTGGCCCGATGTTAAGCAATAGATTACCGTTTTTGCTTACAGTATCAATCAACAACCTCACAAGCTGAGGTACACTTTTCCAGGAATCTTCATCCCGGTGGTAACCCCATGACCCTGAGAATGTCTGGCATGTTTCCCACGGGATAAGTTTACCATTCTTGTTTTTTAACGGTCCCGGCAGCATAAGTTGTTCAGGTGTACGGAAATCCCAACCCCAGGAAGTATCAAGTAAATCAAGCCTGTCATTAATCAAAATCCCGGGTTGCAGTTTGCGGGTAAGGCTCACAAGTTCTTCTGACTTCCAGAAATCCCTTCCTTTCTCTGGCTTCCCTGTCTTAGGATCCAAAGGTGTGAAGTCATAGAATACCATATCAATCTCACCGTAGTTTGAAAGAATTTCGCGGACCTGCCCGTGGAGATACTTTGTGTAGTTTGAAAAATCCAGTGACGGGTTATGTTTGATAAAGCCAGGGTTATTACGCATAGGATGGTAATGATCAAGCGTATAATCCGGATGATGCCAGTCAAGCAGGGAATAATACAACCCAACTCTTATCCCAGCAGAACGAAACGCTTTGACAAACGGTTTAAGCAAATCTTTACCATAAGGCGTGTTGGTAGACTTGTAATCCGTAAGTTTTGAATCAAACAAACAAAACCCTTCATGATGTTTTGCAGTAAGCACCACGTACTTCATCCCAGCATTCTTTGCGCAGGATGCCCATTCATCCGGGTTGTAGAGATCAGGGTTGAACTCGTTAAAGTACCGCTGATACTTTTCAGTGGTGATACACTCCCGCGATTTTACCCATTCATGCCGTGCAGGTAAGGAGTATAACCCCCAGTGGATAAACATACCAAAACGGTTAAACTGCCAGGTTTTAAGTTTTTCAATAGGCGCTTTATTTTTCATAGACATAGTGTTTCTTAGTTGCTCCTGATTATTAATTTCTACTGATATTACATAACTTTCTTAACTACAAGAATCTTATAATTAAATAAAACCTGGTTCTGGGGCATGGACTCGAACCATGAACGAGGGATCCAAAGTCCCTTGTGTTACCATTACACCACCCCAGAATCTTATTGATAAGTATACGAAAATAAATTGTACTTGTCTTTATAAAAGTTATCCGGTGTCCAATCTGTGACTACTTTATAACTCAGAAGCGGTGAGACGAATCCTTTCACTCCAGCAATTCATATACTTTGATAGGATTTGTTTTCCCTTTCATTGAAACAGGCGGCAACCCTTTTACTTTAACTTCATTTTTCACCAGGTTATACGTGTTTTCAGTCAACAAAATCTGGCCTGCCACGGCCTCTGCCTGCAACTTTTTCGCAGTATTGACAGGATCACCTATGACGGTATAATCCATCATTTTCTCAGAACCTATGTTGCCCACAACAACTTCGCCGGTATTTATCCCTATGGCCAACCCCAGAGAATTCATGACTTCAGGTTTATTGCGTTTCATTTCCAGGAAAACGGCTTGCATCTCTTTGGCCGTGTTCAAAGCACGGATTGCATTCGATACAGTATCCCCGGGAACTGAATAATATGCCATTATAGCATCACCTATGTATTTATCAAAAGTACCGTTATATTTGAATATTATCTTGGTTAACTCTGAAAATATGCTGTTGAGTAGTTCAACTATTTCCATGGGGTTGCGCTGCTCCGAAAAATTTGTAAATCCGCAGATATCCGCGAAAAGTATGGTAGCACAACAGTATTCCCCGCCAAGCTTAAGGTATTTATCCGGGTTTTCCATCATTTGATTTGAAACTTCCGTTACGACATACTGGTTCAGTATCTTATTGAGCAGCACATTCTTGCTTTCAATTTCGTCATGCATCGTTTTAATCCGCAATAATGATTTGACGCGTGTCAAAAGCTCCTGGATATCTATCGGTTTACTCAGGAAATCATCCGCTCCGGCTTCTATCCCCTTGATTTTAGCATGACGGTCATTCAAAGCAGTTAATATTACAACCGGTATAAAAACGGTGCTCTTGTCGCTTTTCAGTATCCTGCAAACTTCATAACCGTTTTTACCGGGCATCATTACATCCAGCAAAATAAGGTCGGGAGGAACAGCTTTGATTTTATTCAGAGCATCTTCCCCGTTATCGGAAAGCAATATGTCATATCCATGCGGAAGCAGTATGCGGTACAGCAGATTCCTATTTTGTTTTTCGTCGTCTACTACAAGTATCTTCATATTATCAGTTCATTTATTCCTCATCGTCTGCAAAAAGTATTTTGTATTTTGTCATCTAGATACCATTATTATTTACCCAAAACTTCTTTAACAGCAACGAGCAATTCATTTAACTCAAACGGTTTCTGCAGGAATTTATATTCTTTTTCTTGTATCATCTCCCACTGGGATTTGTCGTCAAGATACCCGCTGGAAAAAATAACTTGTATTTTGGGGTTATCTAAAAGTAGTTGGGCTATTAATTCCAGGCCTGTTCTATCCGGCAGGACCACATCGCTGAGGACCAGGTTAAAATCCCCTTTTTCCGTTTTATATACTTCAAGCGCTTCTTTCACAGTTCTTGCTGAAAATACAATATAGCCATTCGATGAAAGCGCCCTATCAACTATTTTTCTTATTCCTTCTTCGTCTTCAACAACTAAAATCCTTTCTCCACGCCCTTTTAAACCATGATATTTAACTTCTTTTTTTTCCGATATTTCTTTTATTTCTGAATCTGAAGAAGCAGGCAGATATATTTTAAATATGGTTCCTTTGCTGGGTTCGCTGTAAACGTTTATCCATCCATTATGCTGTTTGACAATACCATAGACTACAGATAAACCGAGTCCGGTGCCTTTCCCAATCCCCTTTGTAGTGAAAAACGGTTCAAATATTCGTTGTACAACTTCATTGCTCATTCCCGCTCCATTATCCTGTATTGATAATCTAATAAATCTGCCGGGATATGCATCAAAAATATCTTTAGCATGTTCTTCAGTTAACGTAACATTCTCCGTTTTTACGGCCAGAATTCCCCCCATAGGCATTGCATCCCGGGCATTTACCGAAAGATTCATTATTATCTGTTCAATTCTTGATTCATCTACCAAAGTATTCCATGAATCAGATTGTAAAATTGTTTGTATTTCAATATCCTCACCAATAATACGTTCCAGCATTTTTGACATATTTTCTATAACCCTGTTTAAACTCAGGTTTATGAGGTTCATTGGTTGGTTTCTACTGAAAAGGAGCATCTGTCGTGTGAGGATTGTCGCCCTGTCAGCAGCAAGGGTTATTTCATTTAAATCATTATACAGGGGATTCTCTCTGTCTATGCTTGCCTTTGACAAATCAGCATATCCCTTGATTGCAGTCAACAGATTATTAAAGTCGTGGGCAATACCGCCTGCAAGCGTACCGATAGATTCCATTTTCTGCGACTGTAAAAGTTGATTTTGCAGTTTATCTTTTTCTTCTTCCATCCGGTTGTGCTCGGTAATGTCTTTAATTATATGCACAAATGACGATAGTTTGTTTTTATCATCAAACACTGGAGACGCTGTCACCAGATACTTCCTTCCATGTTCCTCAATCTCAGCTTCACCTTTTGAACCTATATTTAATGTAGCTATACACGGACATGCTTTAATCGGACTATCTGTTCCATGGACAATTTCATAACACTTTTTACCAACAACCTCTTCTTGTGTTTTGCCTAAAGATTTACACATTGCCTTATTTACTTTTATAAATCTGTGCTCTGTAGATATTAATGTAATAATATCCTTTGTCGAATCAAATGTGTCCTGCCATTCTTTGACTGATTTTTTCAGTACTTTCTCCACTTCCTTGCGTTGAATGATTTCTGCAGAAAGACTCGCCGTTCTTTCTTGAACAAGTTTTTCCAGCTGGTCGTTCATCAATTTCAAACCATCCTGTGCCTGTACAAGTTCGGTATTTTTGCTGACAGCTGCTTCATACGATGAAATAAGCAGGTTTAATATCTGGTGGTACTCTGTGTCAATTAAACATTTTTTTCCGTCAAGCATTATCTCAACAGATAATTTCTGGTGAAGGTTTTTGCTTAGGATTTTATCTTCCAAGATGCTCTCTATTCGTGAAATGAGATAATCCTCGCTATAGGGTTTTGTGATGAAACTGTCTGCCCCGCAAGCCAACCCGTGTAACACATCTTCCGTACTGGTAAGTGAGGTCAGCAGGATCACTGGAATATCTCTTTTGTTCTTATCCGATTTGATGTGCTTGCAGAGTTCATATCCCTGCATTTCAGGCATCACAATATCGGTTATGACGAGATCTAGTTTTTGTTTACTAAGAATAACAAGCGCCTGTTTGCCGCCATTAGCCATCTCGACGGTATAGGAATGCTGTTCCAGTATATGCTTCAACTGTTCAGCTTGTGTCAGGCTGTCCTCCACAATGAGTATAGTTGCTTTGTTCATAAAAACCTCCCGTTGTTTTTTTTCACTAACGCAGCTAAACTGTCGGCAATCTCTTCGGGCGAAAGAATATATGTCGCCGCATCCAGTTTTATTGCTTCACCCGGCATACCAAAAATAATAGAGCTTTCTTCATTTTGAACTAAAGTCACAGCGCCTTTATCTTTCATTTCTTTCAATTCTATAGCGCCATCTCTACCCATACCGGTCAGCAGAACTCCCACCGCATGAGGGCCCAATACCTCAGCAACTGAATGAAATAGAAAAGCAACCGAGGGTTGCTGGCCGTTCTTTGGTTTATTGTTGTCGAGCACGATTCTCATGTCACGCCCCACTCCCATGTGACAATTATCCGGAGCAATATAACAGTGCCCTGGCATAGCTTTCTCTCCCTGAACGGGAATGTGCAGCGGAAGAAGAATGGAACCACCCAGCCAATCGACAAAACCTTCGACAAATCCTGCCGCGATGTGCTGGACTATGAGTACCGGGACAGACAAGTCCCGGGGTAATCTTGAAAGTATCTTCTGCAATACCTGGGGCCCGCCGGTAGAAGCTCCAATGGCAATGAGCTGTATCGTTTCCCCCACCTCAGGCATTTTTGTTACATCTGCTTTCCTGCCTATACTCACTGCACTTCGTATCCGTCGTACAACCTTTACTTCGGACATAAGCTTGACCGTCTGAATCAATTCATCAACCGCTGTCTTATGCATAGGATTATCAAAAGCTGGCGGACGAAGCACTACAGCCAGAGCGCCGGCTTCAAGCAGCCTGAAAGTGTAAGAAGATTCTTTAATCCTGCTTATCACGCTAATAATGACTATAGGAGTTGGCATAGTTTCCATTATCAGTTTGGTTGTTTCAAAACCGTCCATTTTCGGCATATGTATGTCCATTGTTATAACATCAGGTTTCTCTTGCCTGACAAGTTCAATAGCTTCTTCGCCGTTATTGGCAATGCCTACCACCTGGATTGACGGGTCTGAAGAAAGAATGTGTTCCAGAAATTCCTGCACTACAACCGAATCTTCAACTATCAAAACCTTTATCATTTTAGTCTCCTGTAACTATGAAGTTTAAATCAGTCTTCTTATTACTTCCAGCAGATTGCTCTGGTCAAAACTGCTCTTTACTATGTATGCGCTTGCTCCGGCGTCTATGCCACGTTCACGGTCTTCTCGCGACTCCAGCGCAGTTACCAGTACCACAGGCAATTCGTTGATTTTTTTGTCAGCGCGAATCCCGGTAGTAAGTTCAAACCCATTCATCCGCGGCATATCCACATCAGAAACAACCAGTTCAAAATCGCCTGATCGCACTTGCGCGAATGCATCCGCACCGTCGACCGCAGTCGCAACATGATAACCCGCTGCTTCCAAGATGTTTTTGAGCAGTGTGCGTGAGGTAATAGAATCTTCTGCCACTAGGATTTTCCCGGTTTTAAGCGTGCTTTCTTCGGCAGCTTGCAGGACACTATCGGTTTCAGCTGTCACAACAGCATACTTCATCAAGTCCTGAATATTAACTACCGGTACAATCCTGCCGTTACCCAGCACAGCTGCGCCGGCTATATTATTGACACTGTTTAATTGCCTACCAAGGCTCTTAACAAGGATTTGATGTTCCTCCATTATTTCATCAACTATAAAAGCGATATACTTACCTTCTGATGAAACGATTATTATAGGAATATACTTAATTGTTGTAGCTTTTACGGATACACCAGTATTCTTTCGCGGTGAAATCTGCAATACATTCCCTAACCTGACTGCAGAAATAACCCGCCCAGCAGCCTGTATCGTCTCCCGGTTTTCAACGGTCTTTATTTCTTCCTTTTTCACCCTCATTACACGCTGGACGCTAACCGCAGGAAAAATAAACATCTGCTCGTTAACCTTTACAAGAACACCTTTGAATGTAGATAGTGATAACGGTAATAGGAAACGAAATGTCGTACCGGCGCCAGGTGTGGTTTCCAACGATACTGTTCCTCCGAGTTTATCAATTCTTTCGCGTACAATCGCCAAGCCCAAACCCCGCCCGGAGATATCCGTTATAATAGGACTTGTTGACACGCCTGACTGAAATATAAGCGACAATGTGTCTTGAAAACTCAGTTCCCGGGCTTTATTCTCTGTGATTACACCAGACTTTATTGCTGCTGCCCGGACTTGTTCCACATCAATTCCTTTGCCATCATCCGTGATAAGTATTTCCACCTGCCTGCCTTCCATGGGAGTAAAAACAATCGTTATTGTTCCTCTTGGCGGTTTGTCCGTTCGGACACGTGCGGTAGTCTTTTCTATGCCATGATCAATGCAATTGCGTATTATATGTATTAATGGATCTTTAAGTCCCTCCAATATACGCTTGTCAATTTCAATCTCCGTACCGCGAATAATCAGTTCTGCCTCTTTTCCTTGGTCATTTGCCAGGTCATGGACAAATTTCGGGAAAACTTCCAGAAGAGAGGCGACCGGAAGCATCAATACCTGTTTCATCGTTTCAAGCTGCTCGTCCACCATACGGCCAAACAGGCGTTGGTCCCGTTCAAAAGCCGCAATTACGGCAATAACCTGGTTCTGCATCCTATTCAGAAATATTTCTCGGTGTTCCTGTGATTCTACAGATTTCTCTTTCAATGAAATAAGGGTTTGTTTTATCTCCTGCAATTCATCTAATCGCTGGCTTAGAACCATTTTAATCTGGAGCATTTCTTCCGCCTGAACCAGCAGCGGATCCAGCTTGTTCACTGGTATTCTTACGGCATTTATTGTTGAAGGCGTTGTTGTTTCACTAATAGGAATATCATTTGAACTTCGGTCCGCAGTGATTTCTGATTTTGCTAAATTATCATTTACTGCCGTTCCCTTTGAAATACTTGCCAGCAGTTTTATTAGTTCTCTGTCCTGCAAATGGTACTGGCCTGGCCGCTGTGCTCCGGCAGAAGCAACAAGCTGGAAAATAGTATCTGCCACCTTATGGAATAGCCCGCACAATTCAGGTGAAAGCGTGATTTCCTGGCATTTCAGCGCGGAGAAAACACTTTCCAGCGGTTGGCATATAGACTCTATATCCTTCAAGTTCATTACCCGTGCCGCGCCTTTTAGTGTATGTACTTCCCGGAATACACTTTCAACCACTTTTTTGAGTGTTTCCGGCTGCAGATTTTTTCCAAGTTCAATAATACCCGCGGAAATAGCGCGGGCATGCTCTTCCGCTTCTATCTTAAAGGTTGCCTGCAGGCGTTTCTTGAATTCTAACTCTTTTTCATCCATCCTAAAACACCACCCCTATATTTTATACTGAGAAACCATTTGCTTTAATTTTTGTCCCAGTTCGTTGATATTTTTAGCCGCGGTTTCCGTCTGCTTGATACTTGTCGCATTTTCAGATGCTGATTGGTTTATACTCTCCATCGCTTTCCCAATCTGATCCATCCCGACGACTTGCTGATTGCTTGAAGCCACAATCTGCATTGCCGCTTGTACTGCTTCCTGCGTGGCATCGGTCAGCGCTTTAATTACTTCCCCGGCCTGCATCGCCTGCTTGACTCCCGATTCTACGGCTTTGCTTCCCTGTTCCGTTACCATCACCGCTACATTTGTCGATTTCTGCACATCGTTTAATATTCTTCGGACTTCTGTAGTCGCCTGTTTTGACTGCTCAGCCAGGCTTCTTATTTCCTGCGCAACAACGGCAAAACCCTTACCCTGTTCTCCGGCCCTTGCGGCTTCTATGCCCGCATTAACGGCAAGCAGGTTTGACTGGTCCGCTATGTCCGTAACTGATGCGATAATGCCTCCTATGGACTGGCTCTGTTCGCTCAATGAAACAATGGTTTTCGCGATGGATTCCATCTGAACCCGGATCCGGTTTATTTCCGCGGTTGTTTCTTCAACAGATTTCTGTCCTGTTTGTGAAACATTTGCAAGCTTCTGTGAGCTTTCTGATACGCCTTTTGCTTTCTGTGAAGAAAGCTGCGCCGCCTGCTTTACTTCTTCCACCGTAGTCGTAGTTTCATTGATTGCAACAACGTTTTCAGCAGCGCCTGTGGCGACCTGGGTTGTTGAAACAAGTATTTCACTGGAAGTGGTTGTAAGTAAATTCACGCCCTCTAGGATCTCCTTCATCTGGTTTCTAATCATTGCAACCATTTCACTGAAGGACTGTATCATTACACCGAATTCACTCCTGCTTGTTTTGTAAGCGGAAAAATCCATTGTCAAATCTTTTGAAGTAATCATATCCGTAACAAGCTTCAAAGGTTTTGTTATACTCATAGTCAGTAGCACAGCTATTAGAATACCCAGTACAAGGGTTACTGACCCTAACAAAATCATCACTAAAAACGAACTGGCATATTGCTTTTTCGCATTTTCAAAGTTGAGTGCGGTTACTTCCCTTTCAAGTCTTATCAGTTCGTCTAAATGATTGATCCATTGACGATTTATAAGTCGTAATTCCTTATTTTCTAAATCAATAGCTTCACTATATTTATCCGCTTGAACCATATTAATAAGGCTATTGTATAATCGTTTTGAATCATCTTGAACAACCTTTATTTGGGATACTATGTCAAATGCTTTTGTCTCTTCCTTTGTGATCGATTTTTCATATTTATCGAGACACTCATAGTAATGCTTCCACAGCCCATCAATAAGCTTAAGTTTTTCTTCTTGGTTTTTTTTGACTCTATCCAGCAGGACACCGCGTATGTTGATCGAATATTCTCTTATATCATCTATCATTTCATTGGCCAGAAATGTACTGACATTCTCAACTTCAACAATCCTTTCAATCCCGAAGAAAACCTTTTTTGTCGTAGTTAGCCCAAACAGGATTACTGCTATCATAAAGACAAAAATAACACCGAAACCCAGCCCCAGCCGTATACCTACTTTCATGTTTTCAAACATAACATATTCCTCCCTTTTATTTTTAAAATATTCACTCATTTTTCATGCTGATTGACAATAATTTTCGGGTCATTCAGTATTTTTTCCGTATCAAGAACAGCCATCAGTTCTTTTGTAACCCCTTTTAGGTAATCCGCCCCGATTCCCGAAACTGTGGGCGGAGATTCCTGAATATCTTCAAGCATAACCCTGTGGGTACCTGTTATGGCATCCGCCAATATGCCGAACTCCATAAGTTCGTTTCGAACAATGATTATTTTGTTGAGTTCACCCAGCCCTTTTGCCGGAATATTAAAAAACTTTTTTAAATCAATTACCGATAATATCTGCCCGCGCACGTTTGCCAGGCCCAGTACAAAGGAAGGAGTGCCAGGTAAAGGCGTGAAATCCTTGAGCGGATACACTTCCCGTATATACTTTGATTCCACTCCGTATGTTTCTGAAGCTAGGCGGAATTCGATAACGTCTAGAAATTGACGGTTGACACCCGTTTTTTCCGGTTCTTTTGCAAGCGCTCTCGCCCGGGTTTTGAGTATTGAACGTATTAATTCATCTTTGTCCTGGTTCATAGCGGTACTCCTGCCTGCATAGTGGCATTGACTATTTCCCTGAACCTGCCTGCTGTCAGTCCGTCTGATTCAGGTAGAATGTCATCTTGTTTTAATGCGTCCAAAAGAGAAAGAGCATTTCTAAAACATTTTTTTGTATTCTGAATATTTCCCTGCCTTAACATAAGATTGCCGAGCGTAAAATGGGCCAGAATCAGGTTCGGGTCAAGATACAGCGCCCGCTTAAGCGAAGCTATCGCTCCATCTTCGCTATTTTGCTCCTGCAGTATAGCTGCCCGAAGATAATGCAGTATTGGATTCAGTTTTTCTTTTATAATCGCTTTTTCACATAAACATAGCGCTTCCGAAAGCTTTCCCTCATTTGCAAGCGCCCGAACAGCAAGCGTAGCAGAAATGTTTGGGATTTCTTCCAGCGTTTTGACTGTCTGTGCATACTGTCCCTGCGCATAAAGACCTAACGCTTCCTTATATGTATCCTTTTGTAATTCGGTTTTGTCATCTTCCGGCAGGGTGGTGGAAGCAAATATCTCCGGTTGAGCAAACTCAATTTCAGGCAAATAATTATCTTCTAATTTCGGTTGAACAAAACCCCGTGTGTCTTTTTTATAAACAATTGCCCCCGGAAAGTTCACCGAGCTGAATTGCGGGAACTGAATCTGCGAAAGTTCGCATGCGCTTACCATAAAATATCCGCCGTCCACCAGCGATTTGTAAAGATTATGCGCTACTTGTCTACCGCGGTTTGGGACAAAATACATCAACACATTCCGACAGAATATTATATCCATTGCATTTGTATTATTCACAGGGGTAGGATAAATGTCTTCTGCCAGGTTCAGATAGGCAAAAACAACCATTTTCTTAATATCAGAATTAATCTCATACTTCCCATCTATATTGCAGCAGAAATATCTTTCCTTAAGCCATGCAGGTGCATTACGGAAGGACCACTCCCCGTATACTCCGGCGGCAGCTTTTCTCAGGATTCTTGGATTGATATCTGTGGCAAGAATTGTTATATTCCAGTCTTTTATTTCAGGTATAGCTTTGTGCAGCGCGATAGCAATCGAATATGGTTCTTCACCAGTCGAGCAGCCGGCGCTCCAGATTCTCAGGCGTTTTTCATCCTTTGTCTTTGAACGAATTATTTCCGGCAGAATCTTTTCTATCAAGGCATTAAAGACTTCTGGTTCACGCCAAAAATATGTTTCATTTACAGTAAGATGACTTGTCAGGATTTCCAGATGCTCCATGCTTACCGTAGATTTCATCAGCCACTGAATAAAAGCTTCGGTATCAGGAAAATCAAATTCTTTAGCCGCAGGCACAATATTGCGTTCAAGATCACCCCATCTTTCACGAGGGAAGTGTAAACCCATCCTGGATGCGACAAATTCGCTTAATTGCAACATTCTACTATCGGAAAACATATTCTTTATTGTGTCTTTTCTGAGAGCGCTGTCTCCAACGACTTCTCTTCTTCAAGTGAAAGAAACTGGTCCAGGTCACAGATTAGAAACAATCCCTGTTCCAGTTTTACCACGCCTTCAATATATCCGGCATACGGAAGGTCTTGTTTGGCAATTACCAACTCTCGTTCTTCAAGTTTATGGACACCGCTTACCGAATCAGCCACAAGAGCCACCAGCCGTTTGGCTGTCCTGGCAATTATAAGCTGGTCTTCAAGCCGTATTTCTCGTTCCGGCAGATGGAACCTGCGTCGTACATTTATCACAGGTATAACCTGCCCCTGCATATTTATCACGCCTATAACGATATCAGGCGCTTTCGGCAGAGGGGTGATTTCCACTATCCGGACTACCCTTTCTACAGAGGAAAGCGGCAGGGCGTACCGCGGCTCATCTAATGAAAATATAACGATATCCCGTAGTCCTTTTAAGCAAGTGTTCAAACGGAAATCCTCCGGCGTTCTTCTGGAGATACTCCTAAATTATTTAAACGCATAATAAACTCTTTATTATCAAACGGTTTTGATAAATAGGCGTCTGCTCCGTAGCTTGGGATTTTTTTCTTTGTTTCTTCTGAATGATGTTCTGTTATTGCCAAAATTTTTATATGTTTTGTCTGTGGGTCAAATTTTAATTTTCTGCATACTTCAAACCCGTCAATCCCGGGTAGTTTTAAATCAAGTATTACTATGTCCGGCTTAAAAGATACAACTTGCCTTCCGGCTTCAAATCCGTCCATCGCAGAACTCAAGATACAATCCGGACGGCTCTTTTTGATTAGCCGGGTTATTAAGTTAATCATACCTTTTTCATCGTCAACTATAAGAATCCGGCAACTCCATTCTTTAGCAAGTTCATCCGGAAGAGGAAACTTGTTTTTTTTAAGGAATTCTATCAGGTCATCTTGTTTCACTCTTCGGTGTCCGCCAAGCGTTTTATACGCGGGAAGTTGTCCCTGTTCTATCCAGTTAATAACGGTCGGCATAGTAACACCGCAGATTTTGCTTATATGATGCGTCGTGAACGCTGTCTTGCTCATAGCTTCTTCTAATCCTCCCATTAGTTGTTTTAGTTGTTTTAGTTGTTTTAGTTGTTTTAGTATAACATAATTACATATCCTTGTCAATAGGGCGTATCACACACAACAATTAAATCTACAAACGCGTATGTTTTGTTAAACGCAGTGTATCTGAGTTAAAACGCGTGTAACACAGGACAAGACATATAGTATAATTTAATTAACAAAAATATAGCGAAGGTGAACAAACGGGGAGAGTTTATGAAGGCCACTACTGTGAAACTGCTCAATTTAATCTTATCCTTAATAATCATCATGGCATCGGTTATTTTATGCCATCAAATTATTTCAACTTCAATTTCCAACCAAAAGAACAATAACGATTATGCTGAACTCAACCATATCAAATACGGCCTTTTAAGTGTTGAAGAATGGAAACGACAAATTTCCGTAATTATAGTCGAGAAGATCAATAATCTGGATTTATCAAGGACGAATGAGCAGGAACTCCGAAAACATATCGAAGTTATGTTGAATACCTTTATTGATCAAGTCGGCAAGAAAATCAGGGAAGGAAACTCAGGCTCAGTTGAGGGTTGGGTAAAACAAGCTTTTGTAAATATTTTTATCAGCCTGGAAGACATAAAAAAAGGTGTTCCTGAATATGCGGATACCATCATTCATGAGATTACGAAATTAAAAACAAAAGGCCAGATAAAAACCTTGCTGAACAAACAGCTTAAACATTATTTTGACCAAACCAATAGTACACAGGACACATCTCAACTAAGCCGCATCCTTCTTAATACTGATTCTAAAGATATCGAAAGCGCGAAGGCCAAGATTGATAAAGCAATTTCGATTAAACATAGCCTTATTTTTAAGTCGACTATTCTGTTGATCATTCTGTCGGTTATACTTTTTGCTTTACCTGGTTTTAGCAAGCAACCTTTGGCCACCTCACAGTACATACTCCTTGTTATGTCTCTTCTTATACTGCTGATAGCCGGCGTAACCACGCCCATGATTAATATAGAAGCAAAAATTTCACATATTAGGTTTGTGTTGACGGGGCATCCTATTCATTTTGAGAACCAAGTATTGTATTTCCAAAGCAAAAGTATTTTAGACATATTTTGGATCATGATTATGCAAAAGGGTATTCTGATGAAATTAGTCGGGGCCTTGATTATGACCTTCAGTATTTTTTTCCCCCTATTAAAAATAGCATCGTCACTGGTATATTATTACAATTATCACAACGCAAGGGAGAACCCGGTGATCAAGTTTTTTGTCTTAAAATCAGGAAAATGGTCTATGGCCGATGTCATGGTGGTTGCCATATTTATGGCATATATTGGATTTGACGGGATTATTACCAGCCAGCTCAGTGAATTAAGCTCTGCAGGCCAGGAACTTATGATCTTAACTACGAATGGCACTTCTCTTCAGCCGGGATATTATTTGTTTTTGACATACACTCTATTAGCATTATTTTTATCAGGATACCTAACCAGAACCCATCCTCAGGCGTAGGTGGTGCAAGAATCCATAGGTTACTCACTAAAAAGGTTTTGTCAATTCTCATCGCCTTTTAGAACGCATTCCTACGCTGCTTTAAAACAATCCTGTCGTGTTTATTTGATTTTATCGGGAACAAGTTCTGTCCTAAAAACAGCACGTAAGACGTGAATTCGAGATTCTCAGGAAGTGACCCATAGTTTGGCGCTGAATGAGCATATCTCATGGTTATTTCTATAGTTTTATGCCCCATAAGTTCTTTTACGGTATACAGGTCTACACCTGACATAACCAAATGACTGGCAAACGTATAACGGAGATCGTGAAATTTAAAATTATTTATTCCCGCTGCTGGGTTAAACTTTAATGCTAAACTAAGTCAAAACTGTAATGTTTCTTCAACGTTTTTTGTTTCCACAAAGAATAAACCACTGGGTAAACCAAAAGTTCAAGCGCAAAGCTTGTGAATACCCCGCCAATCATAGGCGCGGCGATACGTTTCATAACATCAGCACCTGTACCGGTAGACCACATTATGGGTAATAACCCTACAAATATTGCAGTAACTGTCATCATCTTCGGGCGAATTCTCCGTACCGCACCGTGGATCACCGCGTTTGTGAGATCGGCAGTGTTGTTCATTCTGTCATTTTTCACCGCGTCTTGATACGCCATGTCGAGGAATAACAGCATAAACACGCCGGTCTCTGCGTCCAACCCCATCAACGCTATCATCCCAACCCACACGGCAATCGAAATGTTGTATCCCAGTATAAATAGCAACCACACTGCGCCGATTAACGAAAATGGTACGGCTAATAACACAATCCCAGTTTTCACCCACGACTTAGTGTTCATGTAAAGAAGGAGGAAGATCAGAAACAGCGTTATTGGTACAACAACTTTTAACCGCTGATTTACCCGCACAATATTTTCGTATTGACCACTCCAGTTCAAGGAATATCCGGTCGGTAATTTTACTGTTGCGGCAACTTTTTTCTTTGCATCCTCGACGTATTTCCCAACATCGCGTCCTATGAGATCGACATAAACGTACCCAGCGAGTAAGCCGTTTTCGTTGCGTATCATCGCGGGCCCGGTAACCGTTTTTATATCCGCCACCTGCGCAAGTGGAACTTGGATACCGTCGGGTGTAGGTACGAGTACGCGTTGAAGCTGCGTTAAATTATCCCGTAGCTCACGCGGGTAACGGATATTGACAGAATACCGCGCACGACCTTCGATGGTGGTAGTAACATTTTCACCGCCAATAGCTGTCATTATAACGGTTTCTATATCGTCGATGGAAAGGTTGTACCGCGCCGCCTGTTCGCGGTTAATCACAAAATCGATGAAGTACCCGCCAGTAACGCGTTCCGCAAAAACGCTTCTCGTTCCTGGGACGGTTTTTATCGCGGATTCTATATCTGCGCCGATAGACTCGATTATGCTGCTATCGCTACCAAAAATTTTTATCCCCACAGGCGTGCGTACGCCGGTAGTAAGCATATCTATCCTCGCTTTAATCGGCATTGTCCACGCGTTGGTTACTCCGGGAAACTTCATTTTGCTATCCATCTCGTTCACGAGCTCATCCCAGGTAATATGTTCCGGCCAAAATGGTGTGAACACCTGCCGTACCGGGTTTGGTATCCACGTATACCAGCGTTTAAGTTTCCGCCACTTGTTCTCAGGTTTTAACACAACAGTGGTCTCCATCATAGAAAACGGCGCGGGGTCTGTTGAAGTATCTGCGCGGCCGGCTTTTCCGAACACGCGCTCGACTTCGGGGAAAGATTTAAGGATTTGATCCTGTGTTTGTAACAACTTACTCGCTTCAGTCACAGATATCCCGGGCAACGTCGTTGGCATGTAAAGTATCGCGCCTTCGTTCAACGGCGGCATAAACTCGGTACCCAACCGGATATATACCGGAATGGTGAGTATAACAAGAATAGCAGCAACGAGTACCACCATAATACGGTTTTTTAACGCCCACCGGCATACCGGCTCGTACACTTTTTGTAGCATTGCGCTTACGGGATGATGTTCTTCAGCATGATACTTTCCTACGATAAACGCATTAAAAATGTTTGAAAACCATACCGGTTTGAAGTTAACGGGGTCCACCCGGGTAAACATCAACCGTATTGCCGGGTCAAGCGTTATCGCAAGTATAGCAGCGATTGCCATTGCTAACGTTTTGCTTACTGCTAAAGGTTTGAACAACCGCCCTTCTTGGTCGAGTAGCGTGAAGACAGGAAGGAATGAAACCGCAATCACGAGCAACGAAAAAAAGACGGACGGTACCACTTCTTTCATCGCCTGTATTCTCACTTCGTGGAAGTCGCCCTTTCGCCCGTTATCGAGCCACTCCTGCATTCTTTTATACGCGTTTTCCACTTCAATAATCGCACCGTCAACGAGTATGCCGATTGAGATCGCAATACCGGACAAACTCATAATGTTTGTTGTAAGCTTTAATCCAAACAATGGTATAAACGTCAGGAATACGCTGATTGGTATAGTGATTATCGGCACTATTGCTGAAGGAAAGTGCCAGAGAAAAACAAGTATTACGATACTTACAATAATCATTTCTTCTACTAACTGATGCTTTAAGGTATCAATTGCGCGAAGGATAAGTTCTGACCGGTCGTAAGTACTAACAATCGTCACTCCCGGCGGTAAGGATGGCAGGAGCTCTTTTATCTTACTCTTTACCCGCGTGATAACGTTTAACGCGTTCTCACCGTGCCGCATAATAATGATTCCGCCGACGGTATCTCCTTGCCCGTCGAGATCAGCAATACCCCGGCGAATGTCCGGCCCGATTTGTACCGTTGCAACGTTGCGGATAGTCAACTGCGTACCGTCAACGGATTTCCCGAGCCCGATTCCTTCGATATCTTCCATCGTTTTTGCATACCCGCGCCCGCGGATCATGTACTCCGTCCCTGCGAGCTCGATCATCCGTCCACCGACATCATTATTGTTTTTACGTACCGCATCGATAACGTCGAATATTGAAACATTGTATCCCGTAAGTAATGATGGGTTCACGACTATTTGGTACTGTTTTTGGTATCCTCCGACAGCAGCGACTTCCGCAACGCCGGGGACAGACTGGAGTTGGTATTTAAGAAACCAATCCTGCAGGCTTCTAAGTTCTGAGGGTGACGATTTCCCGGACTTATCCACTAACGCATATTGGTATACCCACCCAACGCCGGTAGCGTCGGGTCCGAGTTCAGTCGTTACCCCGGAAGGCAACCGCGGCAGGGTTTTACTCAAATACTCAAGCACGCGCGAACGCGCCCAATAGATGTCGGTACCGTCCTGAAATATTACGTAAACATAGGAAAATCCGAAATCGGAAAATCCCCGTACGGCTTTAACCTTCGGCATGCCCAGCAAGCTTGAGACTATAGGGTAGGTCACCTGGTCCTCAACGATATCTGGGCTGCGGTCCCAACGCGAATACACGATTACCTGTGTATCAGAAAGGTCCGGTATTGCGTCTAATGGTATGTTCCTGATAGCATATACCGCAAAAGCCATCATTACTAATGTCAAAAGTATTACAAGAAATTTATTCTTTGCTGAAAACTCAACAATTTTTTCTAGCATACAAACCCGCCTTATTGCGCAGCGTTAATCGCGGAGTTAAGTTTAGACTCGGAATCCAACAAAAAATTTGCGGAGGCAACCACTTCGTCTCCGGAGTTGATACCCGATATTATTTCGTAATACCCATCCGCATTATTCCCGGTGATAACCTCTTTCGGTGCGTATTTTCCGCTGGAAAGTTTGATAAACACAATTTTGCGTCTCCCGGAATCGACAACACAATCTTCGGGCACCGCAAGTTTTGTCCCAAGGTCGACGTAAATATCCGCGTTGACAAACATCTCGGGTTTAAGCGCGTCGGTGGTATCATTAACTTCTGCGCGTACGCGCAGCGTCCGTGTTTTATCGTCAAGATAACGGTCTACCGACTTGATTGTACCGTCAAACTTTTCCCCGGGTAATGCCACGGCTTCTACTGCCACCCGCTGCCCTTCCTTAACCTTTCCCGCATCGTACTCGTATATTTGGAGGTATACCCACACATTTGTGTTTTCATTGTGCGTCATTTCGGATGACATAATAAGGTTTGTCGGGTAAGGTGTATCTTTTTTTATGTTATCCACCTGCGCGTCGGATAACCCCATGTGTTTAAGTTTTAACTTTCCAGACTCTATCATTGACTCCATAGACTTGATTGTATCCCCGCCGACAGTCGTTTTCTTGAGGTTATCATAATCCTTCAACGAATTTTGGTATTCAATAATAGCGTTATAAAGTTCGGTATCATGCGCAACCTTGCCCGTCGCACGTAAGGTTAACGCTATCCTCCGGTATTTTGCGGGTACGGTTTTAAGGTTTACCATTCGTTCCTGTTCCGGTGTTAACGTTACCACAGATTGGCCCGATACTTCCGACGTGTTTGACGTACCGGTACTTGGTTCCATTGGCACTAAAGTCATCCCGCAGATCGGGCAACTGCCGAGTTTGTCGGATATATAACTAGGATGCATAGGGCAGTGATACTTTACAGCGGACCCGTCCTTCGCGTGGTTATTATTGTGAGAGAAACGTTGTATGACATACACCGCGCTAAAAACAGCTACCACCGCTATTATTACTCCAATAATAATTATTTTAACATTTTTGTTCATTCTTCATCTCCTTGTAAGGTTTGGATATCGGTACCAGTATAATACTCAATTTTTGCGAATACCATCTGCAGTTCGTGGAGGTACGTGTAATACTCAACGACATTATCGAGAAACCGTTGTTGGCTATCGAGAAGGTCATAATACATATTTTTCCCGGAAATATATCCCGTCTCCGTGAGGGATAACGCCTGGCGGTCATTTGGGATAACAGTATTCGTGTATGTTTCAGTGACGAACTTCAACGCCGTGTATCGCGCCCATAACATTTTAATTTCGCGTTCCATCGCATTTCTTTCCCCCGCGAGCTCAACCGCAGATACCGCAATATTTTCCTTTGCCGCTTTAACGCTTGCGGATTGTTTATTCCACAAAAACGGTATCCCGGTTTGTATCATCGCCGCAGTGCCGTACATCGCGGACTGTTTTACCCCGAGCATAAGGTCGGGTATCCATTCCGCGCGGGCAAGATCGTACGTGTACGACGCGCGGAGAAGGTCGTACGTCTTAACTTTATACTGCGGGAACGTGTTAAACGCAGTATAGAGTATCAAAGAAAGATCCGTAGTAATAGTATCCCCCGGTTCTGTTGCAGGTGTGCCAACTGGTGTTTCTGCCATACGCGCGAGGTGTAAGTTTAATTCTAACTGCGATGACGCAACCTCCTGTTGTGCAAGGTCAAACATACTTTGTACCTGCGCTAATGCGCTTACCGACTTCAGGACGTCAAACTTTTGCACTTTTCCCGAACTATACTGTACCTCCGCGATATCTTTGTACCTCTGTGCGAGGCCGCGTTGTTCGTTTAGCACGCCCATTTTTTTGTAGGCAAGCCAGTAGGACCAATAAAACTCTTTTGTTTTCAGTATTACCTCGCGTTTAACATTCTCGAACTCGTTTTTGGCCATTGCAGTGTCAATTCCCGCAATACTTTTTCGGTAATAATATTTCTTGGTTAACGGCACTCCCTGGGACAAACTCACGCCAAAATCTTTATCGCTCAACTCCATGTTTATTGACGGGATATCCCACACCGCAGCGCCTTGTTCTTCTGTGACACGCGCGTCCACACGTTTTTTCGTGGATTGTACTTCATAATTAGAGTTTATCGCGTTATCTATTAAATCAGTAAGCATTGTGGATGTTGACGCGTATACGGTACTACCAGTCAAGAAAACGGGAACCAGTAGTGCTGTCGAAAACAAATATTTTCTAATGATATTATTCATAAACACCTTCCTAGACTATCACTTCTTGCGAACATAATACTTGTACTCTTTATCAGTAAAGTCAGTCGACAGAAGCTCGTTCTCTTTAGCGTTATACTACGAGGGAATATCCTGTTTTGCCCCGGGATCGTCAGCGATAAATTCTAGAACCTCGCCCAAGTTAGGTTTCTCAACCTCCTGCTTTGTTTTTATAATTGGTAACGGGCATATACTGCTCCCATATAAGATTATAGCAGAAATTGGTAGAATAAAGCCTCTGGAAAATGGAGGCAAAAAAGTATGGGGTATCGTAAATGGGACAGCGAAACGAAGTTTCTCATAGTGTTAGAAGGG
>Ga0265292_1000663_pt1 | contig 42001 bp, 47 predicted proteins | sample Munlanlewell296A_FD_189080 | JGI IMG/M metagenome (GOLD analysis project Ga0265292, IMG submission 189080) | Leachate microbial communities from a municipal landfill in Southern Ontario, Canada - Leachate well 296A | ecosystem: Engineered > Solid waste > Landfill > Unclassified | place: Canada... | reverse complement strand
TCGTCGGTGACCGGTGCGTGGGCGTGCAGACACCTGAGGCTGCGTTCTTGGGCCGCGTCACGCTGATGGCCACCGGTGGAGCCGGCGCGCTGTGGGGGAGCACGACCAACGCCCCGGGCGCCACGGGCGACGGAATCGCCCTGGCTCTGGAGGCGGGCGCTCAGGTAGCCGACCTCGAGTTCATGCAGTTTCATCCGACTGTGCTCACCGACGGCCGTCCGCAAAGCGTGCTGTTGACCGAGGCTCTGCGCGGCGCCGGCGCGCGCCTGATCAATGAGCGCGGCGAGCGCTTCGTCGAGGAGTTGGGGCCGCGCCACGTCGTAGCCAAGGCGATCTTGGGGCAAGGGGCGGTATTCCTGGACTGTCGAGACATCCCGGGGCTGGAAGAACGGTTCCCGACCGTCATTGAAGGCGCGCGCGGACGCGGGCTGGATCCGGTCACCGAGATTCTGCCGGTGTCGCCGGCGGCGCATTACTTCGTCGGCGGAGTCGCGGCCGACGCGTACGGCCGAACGAGTATGCCGGGACTGGCGGCCGCGGGGGAGTGCGCCTCGACTGGGATGCACGGCGCCAACCGGATGGCCGGCAATTCGTTGCTGGAGGCGGTCGTCGTCGGCCGTCGAGTCGGCGCGGTGATCATGGATGAGCCGGTTCCCGAGCACGGCGCGCGCGTTTCCTTTGCCGCGGTCGAGGACATCGACCCGCGGATTCCCGCAATCATGTGGGCGGGAGCGGGGCCGATTCGCGACGAGGACGGATTGCGCGCGGCCGGACAGGCGCTGTCCACGCTGCCGCAGTCACCGCATCGTTCGCTGTGCCTGGCAGTTGTTCGCGCGGCGCGCGCGCGCGCCGAATCCCGCGGCGTGCACATTCGTTCGGACTACCCCGAGCCCGAGCCCGCTTTTGCCGTGCGCTCATTCGACCGGGCGCCACGGGCGGTGGCAGACTAGGCCGCCAACCGAACACCACAAACGGAAGGACGGGTTCATGGGTCTTCTCGACGGGAAGGTAGCCATCGTTACGGGCGCCGGTCGCGGCATCGGTCGCGGTGAGGCGCTATTGCTGGCGAAGCAGGGAGCAAAGGTCATCGTCAACGATCTGGGCGGCGAGTGGGACGGGTCCGGCGCCGACCAGCGTCCGGCGCAGCAAGTGGTCGACGAGATCATCGCGGCCGGCGGCACCGCGGCGGCGAACTACGACGACGTCGCGGACTGGGCCGGTTCCAAGAACATGATCGATCAGGCGATCGAGACCTTCGGGTCGCTGGACATCTTGGTCAACAACGCCGGAATCCTGCGCGACAAGATGATCTTCAACATGGACGAGTCCGACTGGGACGCCGTCATGCGGGTGCACCTCAAGGGCCACTTCGCGCCCACGCGTCACGCGTGCGTCTACTGGCGCGCGAAGTCCAAGGAAGCCGGCGGCGCGCCTGCGAACGGCCGCATTATCTGCACCTCGTCGACCAGCGGCGTGCTCGGCAACATCGGCCAGTCCAACTACGGTGCCGCCAAGGCGGGTCTCGCGTCCTTCGCGCAGATCGTTTCCATGGAGATGGGCCGCTACGGCGTCACCGCCAACGCGATCGCTCCGGCCGCGCGCACCCGCATGACCGAGCGCACCTTCGGCGACATCAAGTCCGAGGGCCCCTTTGACGAGTGGGATCCCGAGAACGTCGCCCCGCTGGTCACCTACCTCGCGACCGACGAATCCGCCGAGATCACCGGCCAGTGCTTCTACGTCTACGGCGGCACGGTGCAGTTGTTCGAAGGCTGGACCTTCGACAACATCATCAAGAAGGATTCGCGTTGGACGGTCGAAGAACTCGTGGGCCAGGTGCCCGGGTTGTTCGCCGACCGCTCCAAGAAGTACGCGCCGCCGTCGTCGAGCCTGCAAGAGTCGCTGAGCTGATCACGCCGCGATGACCGGTCTTCATTTCGGCGCACTTGTCCCCCAGGGATGGAAGGGCGAGTTTGACGGATTGACCGGTCCGCAGGCGTACCGGACGATGTGCCGGGTCGCGCAGGACTACGAGCGACTCGGCTACGACTCGATCTGGCTTTACGATCATTTCCACTCCGTCCCGCCGCCCGCGCGTCCCACGCCGGTGTTTGAGTGTTGGACCGGGATGATGGCCCTGGCCGAGCGGACCACGACGGTTCGCATCGGTCAGATGGTCACCTGCACGCCGTATCGAAACGCGGCGCACCTGGCCAAGATCTCGGCATGCGTGGACGTCGCGAGCGGCGGGCGGTTGGAGATGGGTGTTGGCGCCGGCTGGTATCACCAGGAGTTCGCCGCCTATGGCTACGAGTTCCCCTCCGCCGGCGCGCGCATCGGGTACCTGGCCGACACGGTCGAGATTCTCAAGCGCATGTGGCGGGACGAAGCCGCCACCTACGCCGGGCGCTACGCAAGCGTGACCGAGGCGTACTGCGACCCGAAACCGGTGCAGACCCCGCGTCCGCCGCTTTGGATCGGAGGCGGCGGCGAGCGTAAGACATTGCGTGTTGTCGCTGAGCACGCCGACTACGCAAACCTTATGGGCCCCGTCGAGATGTTCGCGCGCAAGCGTGACGTATTGCGCACGCATTGCGAGGCCGTCGGGCGCGATCCGGCCGAGATCGGACTCACCCTGCACCTGGACTGCCTCGTCGCGCGCGACGAGGCGGGTCTGCGAGCAATCCTCGACGCCAATCCCAGCTTGTGGGGACAAGCGGAGGACAAGCGCATTGAGGCCAACCTCATCGGTACCGTGTCGCAAGTCATCGACAAGATCGGCCGCTACAGGGCCGAGGGCGCGATGGGCTTCATCGTGTGGTTCCCCGATTCCCCGGACGGCGGCTCGGCTGAACTCTTCGCGAGCGAAGTCATCCCCGCGCTTCGCTGACCTACGGGTGCTGCCAGGTCACCGAGAAGTCCGTCGCACCGGTCAGTGACGACGGTTGAGCCTTGATCGTCCCCTCGTCGTCGACCATGGCGATCTGCTCCGGGGAGAAGTTGCCGATCGGAATTCCGTTGGCCGTGCTCGAGACGAACGACACCGTGCCGAAGTCGGCCAGCGGGAGTACGCCGTGCGCGCCCGAAGGAGCTTCCGCGATGACCTCCGCGGAAATCCTCTGGGCCCGTCGCATCTTCTTGGTTGTGGTGAACGATGCTCCGGTGGTGGTGTTTCGCAGGGAGAGAATGAACGTCCCGCGGTTGCTCGCTTCGACCGATGCTTCGACGACGTCACCGGGGGAGACCGACATCGTCAGCGTTACCGGGAACTTCGGGTACATCTCGTACCAGGCGTAGTACGCAGGAGTGCCGCGCTTGCAGTCGGCTGCGGTTCCGATCTGCTCGACGGTGCTGCTTCCGTCGCCGTCGATGCCGACCCAGAAACCGGCGTACGAAGTTTCAAGCGCTGCGCACGTGACGGCCGGCTGTGTCCACGCAGCCGCTACCGACGCGAACTGCCCGCCGGTGGCGGAGTAACCCGACCAGTTGAGGCTGGCTCCGTGACGCACGTGCACGACCGGCGCCGCACCAAACGAACCTCCGGGAAAAGCGATGACCGCGAAGACTCCGGCCACGACAAGCGTTCGAAATGCTTTCATCGCGTTCCTCCAACGTCGTCTCGACGGTAAGTCGGGAGAGGTCCATCGTCCATGGCCCGCCGGGCCCATGTCGCTGGTGCGGCGCGCCGAGGTGTTCGCGCTATGCTCGGCCCGATCTCGGACCGAAAGGACAATCCATGACTCCCATCGGTATCGCCATTGGAGGTCCGCTGGACGCTCTGGGCGATTTGGCACGGCGTTGCGAAGACGCGGGGTACGACAGTTTGTGGGTTCCCGAGACGTCACGCACCGGGTACGTATCGGCGGCGGTTGTGCTGGCTGCGACACGACGAGTGCGCGTCGGCACCAGCATCACGCTTGCGTTCCCGCGTTCGCCGGTGATCACCGCGATGACCGCCCGTGACCTAGCCGAGTTATCCGGCGGCCGGTTCGTTCTCGGTCTCGGCACGCAAGTGAAGCGAGTCAACGAGCAGCGCTACTCGACGCCTTTCGAGCACCCCGCCCCGAAAATGCGGGAACTGATCGAGGTCTGCCGCGAAGTATGGGACGCATTCGGCGGTGCTCCGATCGATCACCGCGGCCGTTTCTACACCGTGACGATGCCGCCCTTTCCCGGCGCGGGCCCGGTCGGGCGAATCCCCATCTACCTGGCGGCGGTCAACCACGACATGGTCCGTTTGACCGGAGAGCGGGCCGACGGGTTCCTGGGGCATCCTTTCACGAGCCTTCGGTACCTCAACGAGGTCGCGAAGCCGGCCCTCGCCGAAGGCCTGCAGGCGTCGGGTCGCGCGGCGTCCGAAGTTGAGATCGCGCAGTCGGTGATCACCAGCGTCGCCGACACCTACGAGGAAGCCGCCGTCGGCGCGAAGGCGCAGATCGCGTTTTACGGCACCACACGCACCTATCGGGGGGTGTTCGACGTGCATGGCTGGGGCGATGTGGTCGATTCGTTGCGGGCGGCGCACGCGCGCGGTGATTTCCCCGGCATGGTCGCGTGCATCACCGACGAGATGGTTGAGACCTTTGCTGTGGCGGGAACCCCCGACGAGGCGCGCGACAAGCTTCGGCGGTACGAGGGCGCCGTGGACTCGATCATCCTCAACCCGCCGTGGGCCTCGCCGGATCCCGGTCGCACGATGGAAGCGTACGCGCGCCTGCTGGAGACGTTCGCGCGCGCCTGATCGCAAGGCCGTCTCCCTGTTACGATGACGTCGATGGCCGAGATCGATCCCGAAGAGCGCGAATCGGTCCTCGAGGAACTCGAGGATCTTGCTTCTCTGCGCGACATGTTCGACGACCGCGGATACAAGGGCGTCATGATCACGTGCGGGGATTGCGGCGAGGATCACTACTACGCCTGGGACATGCTCAAGGAGTCTCTTGAGTACATGCTGGAGACCGGCGAACCCCGCATGCACGAGCCGGCATTCGAGCCGCATCCGGACGAGTACATCTCGTGGGACTACGGCCGTGGGTACCTTGATGCGGTCGGCGATGTCGAAGTCCGCGAGATGGATCCGCCGGAATCGGCGCAGACTCCGGCGGCCACATGGACCGGAGAGCGGACCCGGTGTGCGTACTGCCGAGGCCGGTTGCCGCATCGCGCGCTCTCGGAGTGGATCTACTGTCCGTTCTGCGGCGCGAGCTTCGCGCCGCTCCGGCTGGCCGAAGCCTTGGCCGCTCGCGGCTGGTCTGAGGACGAGATCGCAACGGTGATGGACGAGTGTGGTTTCGAGCCGCCGCTGGCGCTGGGTGAGGACACTGAAACAGACTGACTTCTCCGGTTATGCCGCATCGTCCGGTGCGTGACGGCCGGTAACGCTTCCGCGTCGAGCAGGAATCCGCGAAGGATGGGCGAATCCCCTGATAGGCCGGGTGTCACCGGTTTCGTTCTGCGCACCTAGGAGAGATGTCGATGCACCGACGCAAGGCATTCCGGATCGCAGGCATGGTCGTGGCGGCCGCGCTCGTTGTCGGCAATCTTGCCGGCGTTGCCGCAGCCGACGTCACGATGACGAACGGGTTCGTCGTGTCCTTCGACAACGTCAAGATCCGCTACACGCTGTTCACGCCTGCGAGTGACGTTCCGGTGCCGGTTGCGTTCTACTCTCACGGCTGGGGCGGATCGCGCGCGACCAGCGCGGACGACGCAACCGTGAAGATGTTCCTGGATCGTGGATACGCGGTTCTGACTTGGGACGCCCGCGGATTCGGGGAGTCCGGCGGCGAGGCGAACGTTGATTCCCAGGAGTTTGAGGTGCGCGACGTGCGCGCGCTCATCGACTTGGTCGCCGGAGTTGAAGGGATTGCGCTGGACGCCGAGGGCGATCCGCGCATGGGCATGTACGGCGGTTCCTACGCCGGCGGAATCCAGCTCGAGACCGCGGCGGCCGATTCGCGGGTGGACGCGATCGCTCCGCAGATCGCTTGGAACGATCTCACCCAGGCGCTCAAGCCAAACGGCGTCATTAAGCTCGGCTGGGACTTGGTCCTGGTTGGAGGCGGCGCGGTGGGTTCGGCCACGGGCGGAATCGCGGGGCAAGAGACGGGCGTGTATGCCGGGCAGCTGTACCAGGTGACGGCGGAGTCGCTTGCGCTCAACGACTGGACGAGCGGAACGTACTCGTGGTTCGACGCGCGCAGTCCGAAGCACTACATCGAAGGTGCGACGCTGGTGGACGGCACGGTTCTTCCCGGGATCAACGTGCCGGCGTTGGTCATCCAGGGAACCAGCGACACGCTGTTTAACTTGAACCAGGGAATTGCCAACTTCCGCACGATTCGTGATCGTGTCGGCGCCGACAAGACCAAGATGATCTGGTATTGCGGCGGACACACTTTGGCGCCGCTGGGTTCGTCGTGCGTGCCGGGGTCGGCCTCGGATCTCATCGCCGGCCGCGTTGCCGACTGGTTCGACCGGTGGGTCAAGGAAGACGAGTCGGTCGACACCGGGCCGGCATTCGAGTACCAACTCCAGGACGGGACGTTCGCCTCCGCGCAGGACCTGCCGTCCGAGGAGGTTGGACGCGTCGAGGCTCAGACCCGCGTCACGCATGCGATTGCTCCGACGAGCGGCCAGGGCACTGCCGGAACCCCCGCCGGCTGCCGTCCGAAGACCGAGAAGGACTCGACGCAGTCCTACGCGCGCGATTGCCCGGCCGTCACTGCGGACTGGCTGCCGATCGGAACGATGACCGGGCCCGAGCCGAAGAAGTGTGGGGATCCTCCGAAACCGCTGTGCCTGCCGACGTTTGAGTACTTGAAGCCCGGAGTGCGCATCGTGGGAGCACCGCGGGTCTCGATTCGGCTGACCGGCACGAGTCCTGAGGCGTATGTGTTCTTCAAGTTGATCGACTACGACACCGTGGCTAAGACCTCGGTCGTGATCGACGACCAGGTCACGGCACTGAAGGCCCTGTGGCTGAATCTCTCGACGCCGCAGATCTTCGATCTTGACTTGGCCGCGGTGTCCTGGGAGGTCAAGGAAGGCCACCAGCAGTTCCTCGAAATCGCGCCGAATTCAAACGATCACGCGGTTTCTCGCGTCCCCGGATCCGTCACCGTCGACGTCGTGGCGAGCATCCCGGGAATCCCCGCCGCCTAGAAGGGGTTGTTCGTAGCGCGTTGCCGCGGCCGAGCCTCAGCTGCGGGCGGACGCTAAACTCCGGCACTCCGAGGAGGGCGTGAGGATGCTGTTCAAAGACGGACTCGAGATCGAGCGGGCGATGGTGGTGTTTGCGCATCCCGACGATGCCGAATGGGGATCTGCGGGAACCTCGGCCGCCTGGGCCGACCAGGGCGTCGAGGTCACCTACGTCCTAGTCACGAACGGCGCCTCGGGATCGAGTGACCCCGACATGACGCGAGAGCGTTTGACGGGGATTCGTATGGCCGAACAGCGCGCGGCGGCCGACATCGTCGGGGCGAAGAGCCTCGTCACTCTGGGTTTCGAGGACGGGTACCTGTATCCGACGCTTGAACTTCGCAAGGCCGTTGCGCGCGAGATTCGACGTTTTCGCCCAGATGTCGTCATCAGTCACGACCCGACGGCTCGCACCGCGATGGGCGCGTACATCAACCACCCCGATCACCTCGCGGTGGGAGAGACCGTCATGCGCTCGATCAACCCGGATGCTTCTTCGGGGCTGATGTTTCCGGAACTGTGGAAGGAAGAGGGCCTCGCGCCGCACCTTCCCAAGGCCTTGTTCCTGGCGAGCTTTGGGGATGGAGAGACCTGGGTAGATATCTCGTCGACGATCGATCGCAAGATCGAGGCACTGCTGTGCCATCAGTCGCAGATGCCCGAGGCGGGGGAGATCGAAACGTGGGTTCGCGAGCGGTTCGCGGCGGCCGGGAAGCGCTTCGGCGTTGACTTCGCCGAGACGTATCGCATGTTCCGCGTCGGCTGAATCACTCAACAAATGCGAGAAGGACCGGTCTCCCGGCCCTTCTCAAGCGTGCGACTCGCTGCGTTCAGACCGCGCGAACGTTCGTCGCTTGCGCGCCCTTCGGTCCCTGGGTGACGTCGAACTCGACCGCCTGGCCTTCGCCCAGCGAGCGGTAGCCGTCGCCCGTGATCCCGGAGTAATGGACGAAGACATCCTCGCCACCCTCTTGGGAAATGAAACCGAAGCCCTTCTCGTCGCTGAACCACTTAACGGTTCCGCGCAAGTGTGTCCCTCCTTCCGTGCCACCCCTCCGACGACGCTGCGTGGTCGGAGGTATCCATCGGGCTGTACGGTGGTTCCGGAAGTAGAACAACTGCCACAGCAGGTTTCATCCAGCAGGAACCGAGCAACCCTCAGTCCGAATGCTATCAGAGGGTTTTCGGTCCACCCGCCCCCCAGAGCGGTTCCGTTATCGCGCCAGCGGTTCGAGTGAGTGCGGAGTCGGCCAGTAACGCAAAAGGGACAGCGTCTCTCTGCGCGACAGCAACCAGCCGCCGCGTTCGAGCCAGAAGCGCCGGCATTCCTTGCAGATGCAGAAGTCGACGGGTCCTTGACCGGTTTCGATGATGCTGGTGAGCACCGTGTCGGTTCCCCGGTGCGTGCACGGCTTGCGCAGTTCTTCCATCCTGTCCCCTTGCTCTTCCCCGTCAATGGGCACGACGACTGCTGCCACCGGAGATATCGACCTTGAGGGGGGGTTACTTGAACTACGTCGCCGACGGCCCCTTTGGACCGGGCAGGCCATACCTATCGAGCCAATCTGCGAGCGCGGCAATTGCGCGAGGGTCTTTGCGCAACTGGTGCGCGCCGCCGGGGATTCTGATGAGTTCCTTTGGAGTCCCGGCACGCTCGAAGAGGCACTCGGCGTGTGCGTAGCCGATGACGTCGTCGGCATCCCCGTGGACGACCAGCAAGCGCTGTGGCGAAAGGGACGCGATGTGACGTTCCGCCGCTTCTTCGGCGAACTCGGCGCCCCAGGTGTCTGCGTCGGCAGGAAACCCGGGATCGCGAACGATGCCGAGGTTTCGGAAATGCTGAAGGAGCCCCGGCCATCCGTCCTGGAGCCCGGTGAATTCGAACGTCGCCGGTGCGGCCAGCGTCGCGACGGCGGAGACGTCGTCGCGACGGGCCGCCGCACAGACCGCCGCCGATCCACCGGCGCTTGATCCGACGATCGCGCGCGGTAGCCCCGCGATCTCTTGTTGCGCTCCAAGCGCGTCGAGGGCCGCTTCGATGTCGCGGCGCCAGCCACGGATCGAGAAGTCGCCCGGCGCCGAGCGACACCCACGGAAGTCGAACCACATCACGGCATGACCGTGCGAGGCCAGGGCGCGCGCCAGGCCGGCGTAACCCTGATCGTCGGGGCTCGACGGTCGGCCGCTGGGAATGCCGTGGCACAGAAGGATTACCCACTTCGGGTTCTCGGGCAGCAGCAACTCGCCCTCGAGGGCAAGTCCGTCCGAGATGATCGGCACCGCGCGCGCGCGCATGCCTCAAGGGTACGTCAGGTATGCGCGCGCGGTGCCGACTCCCGGAGCCCGCGGCTCACGACGGTCCTCGCCAGCGGCATGCGGTGAGATCGACCCGTCCGGCGTTGAACGCAACGCCTTCGGCTCCGAGTCGCTCGACCGCGTCGGTGGGAAACGGCGGCGGGTCGCCGTTGGCGTTGACGACGCGGTGGCAGGGCAGCTCGTAAGGGTGAGCCTTCAGGATCGTGCCCACGGCGCGCGCGCCGGCGGGTTTGCCGGCCCAGCGCGCGATGTCGCCGAACGTCGCGACGCTTCCGGTTGGGATCTGACGGGTGATCGCCACGACGCGATCGGCAAAGGTCGTGGCGCGCGACGGAGTAATCGCGCGCGGCGGAGCCGACGTTTCGATTGCGAGGTAGAGCTGGTCGGCCGATGTCGCCCCCGGACGTGCAAGATCGGTTGCCGACCGCGGAGCGACGATGAGTCCTTCTGCGGCATCGCCGTAGGCGACCCACGTTCCCTGCCCGAAGTGCCACGCTGTCAGCGCGGCACAAGCCGCGTCGAGTGCGTTTTGTCCCGCGTCCCGCGGGAGTCCGTGGACCCGGCTCCGCAGGATTCGCCGGCTCCAGTCAATCTTGGATCCGGCACCTCGGCGCATTCCCGAGACGGACACGTAGGACAGGCGCGGGTAGACCTCGATAGCCGAGCCGGGCGATGCATCTCCGCCTCGAAACAGGGGGAAGCCGATGTCGGCCAGCGCAGCGAAGAGGCGGAACCCCTCGCGCATCCAAGCCGACGCATCCTCCGGCGACGAGGGGGTGAAGTGGACCGAGAATCCGAGGCGTTGCACGTCGTGTTCGGCGACGCGGTGGTCGTTGCCCGGGAGCAAGCCTCGTGCCGGCCCGGACGGGGCGGCGACGGCAAATATCGTTGACGACGGGAGGGCCCGCAGTACGGGCTCGACGGCTGCAAGGTCCCGCGCCTTGGCGACGAGTGCAACCCGTCGTGCATCGTCGATGACGCAGCAGTCGAATCCGTGTGTGGTCGAAACGTCGATGCCGACGAACATGTTCACTCCTTCGACGCCCGGATCGAAAAGACCAGGGGCATCGGCGTCATGCCTTCCGGCGCGCGCCAGAGCCCGTCGTCGTCCTGCGCCAGGAACGGAAGCTGGTGGTAGACCGAGAACGGGAACTCGTGGAGGAACTCGATGCGCAGCCCCGCCGCGATCAGCGCGGAGACCACCTCGCCGATTGGGTGAGTCCACCCGTACGTCGTCTTGCTTGCGAACGCCGCCGAAGGGTCGGCGTAGTCGGGAGTATCGTCGGCAAGGGGTTCGGGCGAGTGGAAGTACGGGTATTTCAGCCGGAACTCACCGACGTCGGGATCGTCTCCGTCGAACACGGATCCAAACGGGTGCAACTCGGCTATGTAGAAGGTGCCGCCGGGCGCGAGGTACCGCGCGACGATTGAGGCCCAGTCGTGGATGTCGGGCAGCCAGTACAGGGCGCCGTAGGAGGTGAAGACGATGTCGAACTCCTCGTCGAGCACCTCGGGCAGAGTGGAGATCTCCGAGCAGATGAACCGAGCGCCGATTCCGGTCTCGGCGGCCAGTTCGCGCGCGCGCGCGACGGCGACCTGGGAGAAGTCGACGCCGGTGACGCGCGCGCCGCGCCGCGCCCACGAGAGGGTGTCCAGACCGAAGTGGCACTGCAGGTGCAACATCCGCCGGCCGGAAACGTCGCCGAGTTCTTCGATCTCCAGCCACTTGAGGGACGACCCACCAGCGCGAAACTCGTCGACCCGGTAGAGAGAGGAGGCCATGTGAACTTCGACCGCCTCGTTCCACCACGCGAGATTGGCTCTGCGAAATCCGTCCATCGCGCGAGGAGTCTAACGGCTTCCCGAGTCGGGGTAGCGCGCGAGCAGCAGCCCGAACAGATCCAGTGGTGCGGTCAATGTGAACGGGTGTGCGGCGTTGTTGAACACCGCGACGTACACGATCGGGATGCCGTCGGAGGCCGTCACCCATCCGGCCATTGCTCGCACACCCTTGACCTGTCCCGTCTTCCCGCGCAGGTTGCCGCCCGTCGGCGCCGCAGTCATCCGTCGCAGAAGCGTTCCGGGTTCTCCCGCCGCAGGGATCGAGGCTCGCAAGGCCGCCCACGCCGCTCCTTTTCCGGTGAGGATGCGGTTCAGCAGGGCGGCAATCGTTCGAGGGGTGGCGCGGTCCAGCAGCGATAGGCCGGAGCCGTCCAGCATGCGAAAGCCGTCGAGCGGGATCTTCTCGGCCGTGAGTGCTTCGCGCACGATTCGCGCGCCGGCGGCCGTGGTGCCGGCTCCACCGAAGGACGCTCCGAGGGACTTCAGCAGCAACTCGGCGTGGTAGTTCACGCTGTAGCGGTTGATGAAGTCCACCATCTGGGCGAGCGGCGGGGAGGTCACGCGCCCGACGGTGACGGCGGCGCGCGGCGCGCGCCCCGCGCGCACCTTCCCGGCCACGGTTACCCCGCGCGCGCCGAGCGCGGTCCGCAGGGCTTGCGCCGCGGCGGTCGTGGGGGAGTCAACGATCGTCTTTCCGCGCAGATCCCCTCTGCCTTCGTTGACGGTCAAGGCGCTGAGCAGTCCGGTGTCCGGTTCGGGTCCGAGGTAGCTGGGCAGCCAGCCCTGTTGTGTTCGAACCGCGTCGAACAACGTGTCGTCGGCGACGAGGTCCCCGCGCACGGCGCGAATGCCGCTCGCCGCGACCCTCGCAGCGAGTTGCTCAATGGTCGGCGATCCCGAGGCGAACGCCGGGCGCTTGATCGTGTCGGTCGGCTTCGGCAGAAAGCGCGCGCGCCGGTATGCCTCGGTCGCGAGCGTCGGATCACCGCCTCCGACCAAGTAAAGATCCGAAACCGCGCTTGCGCGCCCGGTGCGTATCGCCGTCACTCGGGTTTGGAATCGATGTGTCGGCCCGAAGCGCAGCATTGCCGCGGTCGTCGTGGCGAGCTTCATCAGTGAGGCAGGAGTCATGGCGCGCGTGGCGTTCAGGGACAGCAGCGTGACGCCGCCGCGCGCGATCACGATCCCCGGTACCGCGCCGCGCGCTGCAGGCCGGCTGGTGAGCGTGGCTGCCGCCGAATCGGCGTCACGGTGAGGAGTGCGCTCGGGGACCCATGCGCGCGCCGGTAGGACAGGCGCAAGGACGAGCACCGCGGCGAGCGTGACTCGCAGGAACCGCATGCGCCAATGGTACGCGCGCCGGTGTTCTTGACGCTTGGCGCGCGCGCCGCCTAGCCTTCCACGCTGTCACCAGCCTGCGGGAAAGAGGGATGCAATGGCCACCATGACCGGACGTGAGCAGTTCTTTGAGGTCGCGCGCTCGGAGGGGATTCGCCACCTGTTCGCCAACCCCGGCACAACCGAGTTGCCGATCTTCGACGAACTTGCCGGAGATACCGGGATCGAACTGGTTCTTGCCCTGCAGGAAGCGACGGCCGTCGCCGCCGCCGACGGGTTCGCGCAGGCGTCGCGGACGCCGGCGCTGGTCAACCTTCACATCGCGCCCGGTGTGGCCAACGGGCTTGGAAACATCTTCAACGCGTACTGGTCGCGCTCGCCGATCGTGGTCACCGCAGGACAGCAGAACATCAACCAGTTGATCCAGGATCCGATGCTGGCCGCCGACTTGGTTCGGATGGTCGATCAGTTCTGCAAATGGTCCTACGAGGTGCGCCGCCCGGAGGACATCGGGGTCGCGATGCGTCGTGCGTTCAAGATCGCAATGACTCCACCGACGGGGCCGGTGTTCCTTTCGATTCCTTGGAATCACTTGGACGAGAGCGTGGAGACGGTGGTTCCGCCGAGGTCGCGTATCGATCACGGGGCGGCGCCGGGTGTTGAAGTGCTTCGCGAAGCCGCCACTCGATTGCTCGCGGCAGAACAGCCGATCATCATCGCCGGGGACGAGGTCGCCAGAGCGGGCGCTGTTGCCGATCTGGTCGAGTTGGCCGAGGCGGTCGGCGCGCGCGTGGTGGGCGAGATGCTGCACGGCCGGATGGTGTTTCCGATGGATCATCCGCTGTGGAACGGCGGGCTCATGCCGATGAACGCGGCTGTCCGCGCGGCGCTGGAGCGGGGCGACTTGTTGCTGGCGTGCGGTGCGCAGATGTTCCCGGTCTTCTTCTTCAACCCGGTGTCGCCGATTCCCGAGGGAGTCGAGGTTATCCAGATCGACTCGGATCCCTACGAGATCGCCAAGACCTATCCCGTTGCGCTGGGGCTTCGCGGTGACGTCGGGGCGACGATTCGCGGAATCGTGCGCGAGGTTCGTTCGCTGCTCTCCGCGGAGGACACCGCGCGCAGGCAGGCGCGCGCTGCGGGGTATGCGGCCGAACGTCAAGGGGCGCTCGCCGGACTGGATGCCGCCGTCGAGCAGCAGATCACGCAGACTCCATTGCCGACGCTCGGCGCGCTGGCGGCGGTCGTGCGCGGGTTCGACGATAACCGGATGAGCGTCGTGGACGAGAGCGTGAGTGCGACCGCGGCGCTTCGCGGACTACTTCGCCTGCGCGATCCCGACTCGTACTTCTTCTTCCGCGGCGGCGGTTTGGGATGGGGGATTCCCGCTTCCGCCGGCGTTGCCCTTGCGCAGCCGGACCGCAAGGTCGTCGCCGTCGTCGGCGACGGTGCGACCTGCTACGTGCCGCAGGCGCTGTGGACCCTTGCTCACTACGACATCCCCTCGACGGTCGTCGTGCTGAACAACGGTGGGTACTACATCATCAAGGCGCAGATGCAGGGGATGGGAGGCAAATCGGCGGCGGCCGGAGTGTTCCCGGGCACCGAGTTCTCCAAGCCGTCGGTGGACTTCGTCGGTTTGGCGAACGCTTTCGGGGTGCCGGCTGAGCGCGCCGAAAAAGCGGGCGACGTTGAGGCTCTCGTGCGTCGCGGAATCGCCTCGGGCGGTCCGTCCCTGATCGAAGTTCCGGTCTTCGCGGGGTCCTGATGACGCGTGAGGACTTGGGAGTCGAGGGTCCGGTGCTCGATCACCTTACCGATGCGATCCGCAATCAAGAGGTGATCTTTCGCAACACGTTCCCGGGGATGCTCGGAGTCCGGCTGACGGAGGCGAAGCCCGGCTACGCCGCGGGAACGCTGGAGGTCGGACCCTCGGTGCTGCATCCCGGCGGCTACGCGCACGGTGGAGCGCTTGCCGGGTTCGGCGACACGGTTGCGGCGTGGGCGACGTTTCCTGCGCTGAAGGCGAACGAGACCTTCACCACGATCGAGTTCAAGACCAACTTCATTTCCGGGGTCCAGGGGGGCAGTCTGTTCGCGGAAGCGACGTCGATCCACCGGGGCGGCCGCACGATGGTCTTGGACGTGCGAATCGTGACCAACGACCAGGATCGCAGGCTCGTGGCGATCATGGTCGTGACGCAAGCGATCTTGCGGAGCAAGGACCCGGGACGCGAAGTCCCACCTACGTAGACGCAGCGCCCGGTCCGCTCAGGCGCGGATCGCGATCCCGACGGCCGCAAGGCCTGTGCGCAGTTCCGCGAGCGCAACCTCGACGCGCCGGTGTGCCCGTGCGTCGTCGGCTCCCGACGCCGCGAGCGTGACGCGGATTTCGTCGCCGGCTTCGAAACCGCGCGCGCGCGACTTCACGTACACCCGTGGGTGCGCATGTTGCACCGAAGCGAGCAACTCGGCGATGCGCGACTCGTCAAGAAGATCCAACTCCAGTGTGATCTCGGCGAACCCTCCGGGGCCGAGCAGCTCGTCGAGCACCGGAGCGAGTGAATGCTCCCAGATCCAGAACAACTCTGGGGGAACTCCGGGCAACGCGACGATCGTCACCGGACCCGCTTTCACCACGATTCCGGGGGCTGCGCCGACTGCGTTGTCGAGCGCGCGCGCACCTTGGGGGAGCATGGCCATGCGAAGTCGCGCCGGCGTGAGGTGCGCGTCGCCCACGGCTCCCTGTGCCGCAAGCTCGGCGTAGCGCCGCCGCACGATGGCCTCGGCCTCGGAGTGAAGCGCTTGAGGGGCGTCCAGTGCCATCGCAATCGCTTCGCGCGTCCGGTCGTCGTCGGTCGGGCCGAGGCCGCCGTGTGTGACGATCAGCGACGGTGCGCGCGCGATTGCGGCTCTGAGTTCTTGCGCGACTACCGGCGGCTCATCGGGCAGTACGGTCACGCGAACCAATGATGCGCCGCGGGCTGCGATGCGCTTGGCCAGCCAGTGGGAGTTCGATTCCTGCACGATTCCTTGCAGCAGTTCGTTGCCTGCGGCCAGGATCTCGACGGTCTTCATCGTTTCTTTCCTTCCAGGGCCTCAGGGATCGCCACGCGCGCAACGGCACGGCGCACCGCTGCCGGACGTAGCGGACCGCGCTCGGTCAGCACCGCGTCGAACAACTCCAGCGGCGTCAGCTCATACGCGGCCGGCAACTCCGGGCCGAGCGCGCGCGCCGGCAACATCTTCAGTCCGGCCCCGATCGCATAGCAGCCGATTTGCGCATCGCGCGCCGCGAGCGCTACGAGCTTTGTGCCGAGCTTGTTCACGACCCCTTGCTCGGTCACCGAGTCGGACCCGACCAGGGCGACGGTCGCGCGCTCGCAGGCTCGTGCGATCCCTGCGTCGGGAACGACCTCGACGCAGAATCCGGCGCGTTCCAGCCGGCGAGCAAGCGTGCGTCCTTCCCCGCCCGGCAGCGAGGCGGTGCAAAGGACTTTGTCGACGCGATGCCGTGTGCTCTCGAGTGCGGCCACGACCCCCGACGACGACGAGTGCGTCAGCACGACGTTGCCGCGCTTCGCGGCGATCCATCGAACGGCGTCGGCCGCCGCCGCCGCGTCTGCTTCCAGGCGTTCGGCGAACCCAGCGGTATCGGCGCCTTCCAGGGCCTCGGTTAGCAAGCGCCAAAGGGGAGCCATCGTCGGGTGCGCACGCAGCAGCGCGCGCGCCGCGCGCAGCACCTCTCGACGGGACCGCAACTCCGCGACGCCTTGCGCCGCGCGCGCTGCGATTTCGACGGCGCCCGAGCGCTTGTCGGCGGCGGCTCGTCGGATGTGGTCCCACGGATCCATGCGCCCGATTCTCGACGCGCACACCCCACCCTGGCAACCAAGCGGGGGGAGGCGCGCGGGAGCAGTCGCCGATAGCATGCACAAGCACACATGATCGTCGACCCGTTTGACCTCGCTTCCGTGTTCGCGCTCCGCGAACTGTTGGGGAGTCTTGATCCCGACGGCCGGCCGGAGATCCGGATGGTGGGGCCGGTCCCGAAGTGTGAGTCGGTGGCGATCTTGTCGGGGTCGTTCAACCCGCCGACGGCAGCCCACTTGTTGCTCGCGGAGCGCGCGCTGGCGGAAGGCTACGAGTGCGTGGTGTTTGCGGTCGCGATTCGCACGGCCGGAAAGCAACCTCAAGGGCTGACGCTGGAGGATCGACTTCTGGCGCTTCGCGGGATCCCCGGGCCGGCCTTTCGGGCAGGAGCGTTCTCTCACGGGCTCTATGCCGATCAGGCGGAGGCCGCCGCGCGCGCGTTCCCCGGCGCTGAGGTCGCGTTCCTTGTCGGGTCGGACAAGGTGCTGCAAGTTCTGGATCCGAAGTGGTACCCGGATCGCGAGGCGGCGCTAGAGCGCTTGTTCTCTCTGGCGTGCTTCATCGTGGCGCCTCGCGGGGATCAGGGCGAGGGGCTGCGCGCGGCGCTGGAGGCACCCGAGAACCGCGCATGGGCGGATCGCGTCGAAGTGCTCTGCCTGCACCCGGCGGTTGGGGATCTGTCTTCAACGCGCGTGCGCGGTCTTCTGCGGGCCGGCGGCGACCCGGCGGGGTTGGTTCCGTCGGCCGTCGCTCCGTTTCTGGCCGACGTCAAGGCGTTTGCGCCGCCGATGCGCAGCGGTTCCGAGGACGTGGATTTCTACGCGCTGCGAACCAGGCTGATCGATCTACTGTGGGAGTCTCGCGGCACGGGCCCGGTCGGCGTTGATCTTCGCCACCTGATGCGGATTGCGATCTCGCCCGGCGATGCGGGTCGGCGGTTGCGTGGGATCTTGGATCAGGACCCGGCAGAGGCGGTCCGGATGTTGCGCGCGGCCGCCGACGGCGCGGATGTCTGAATCCCTGCAACTTTCACGTTCTTGACACGGCAGCCGCCTCCGTCGTATCCAATAGCGGTTCCTTCCCTCCTTCCCGTCGTTGTCCGGCCGTCGAGCGCGTACGCGCTTCGATCTGGAGGGGGTTGCGGTGGCAGAAACAAGGCGCTCTCGGATGTTCCCGTATCTGGAAGATGCGGCGTGTCACGGGTCCGATCCGGATCAGTTCTATGCGGAATCGGGTGCCGTGATCATGCGAGCGAAGTCCCAGTGCGCCCGGTGCACCATCCAGCGTCAATGCCTCGAGTGGGCAATCAAGCGCGAGGAGTTCGGCGTTTGGGGCGGGATGACCGCGCGCGAGCGCGCCGAGTTGCGTCGCGAGTGGGGAGTTCGGCTGATTCCCGCCGGCGTCGCGTAGGGTTGATCGTCAGTACCGGGGCTATCGGTTCGGGATCGTCCATCGCGTGTGTTGTGCGATTCCGGCCGGATTCCTTTGAGTGGTAAAGGGCGGCGTCGGCGGACTTGATCAGCCCCGCCGGGACGGTGCCGTTTGCGGGCGCGCTTGCGACTCCGGCGCTGACGGTGACGCGAACCATCCGTGATGGATCGTCGGTCGACAATGGGTGCGCGGACACCGCGCGCCGGATGCGTTCGGCCACTTCCCGGGCCCGCTCGTGTCCGGTTTCGGGCAGGATCACCGCGAATTCCTCGCCGCCGTAGCGAGCCACCACGTCGAAGGAGCGGACGTTCGTTCGCAGGGTCTCGGAGACCTGTCGAAGGACCGCATCTCCTGCCTGGTGGCCGTACTTGTCGTTTAGCCGCTTGAAGTGATCGATGTCGAACAGGATCAGCGAAGGGTATCTGCCGGCGTTGCGCATGCCCGCGAAGCGCTCGACGCGTCCCAGCTCGTGCGAGAGCCGAGCTTGCATCTCGCCGTGGTTCGCAAGCCCTGTCAGCGGATCTGTTCTGGCCATCTCCGAGACCGTGGCGTGCATGCGCGCGTTGGCGATGGCCAGGCGCGCGTGGTGGGACAGGCGTCCCATCGACTCGATCTCGTGAGCGCGCAGCACGCCCGCGCGGCCGCGCCGCCCCGCACGGGTCACGATCAGCACGCCGTCATCGGCGATGGCGACCGCGAGGTATCCGCGCGGACCGAGCAGCGGCATCAGGGTGGCATCACGGTTGGCATCGGTGCCGGTCACGACTACGGGTTCACCGCTGCTCATGGCGCGCGCGAGAAAGCCGCGCGCCTCGATCGCCATGTCGGTTGCCCCTGTGACGCCGACGGCGCCCACGCACCGGAGTTCGTCGCCCTCGCGTTGCAGCACGGCCGCGGAGTCGAACCCAAATCCGGACACCACTCCACGGCAGAGGTCTGCGAAGATTTGCGACAGCGACAGGGTGTTCTCGATGTCCAGCGTCACCTGTCGAATCGTGGCCAGCTCGGCATTTCGACGACTCAGTTCGCGCTCGTTGAACGTGCTGAACAGCGTCCCCGCTCCGCCCAGGATCCACAGCGCCGCAATTGCTGCGATTCCGTCGGGGAAACCTGTGTTTGCCCGGCCGCTCGGCGCGACGCTCAGATCGACGACGAGAATCGCAAGGGTGGACAGGCTCAGGACGCGTATGCCGGCCCTGGATGTCAGCAGGATCCCGGCGGCGAGTGCTTGAACGGTGAACAGGAACATGAGCGGGCTGGATACGCCTCCGGTCATTGCGACAAGCATGCCGAGGATGGCGATGTCCGCAGACATGCCGACTGCGATCGCAACCTGCAGCGCTTTTCCGCCGCGGGTCGAGATTGTGTGCGTGGCGAGCGTAAACAGGATCTGCGCCGTCAGCAGCGCCGGCAGCCGGGAGACGTCGCGGCCGGCAGGCAGGGCGGTGAGGGCGAGCAGGGCAACGATCGGGGTCGCGTAGCGGACGGCAAAGTACAAGGCGATGCGCCCGGCGGAGGCGTCCGGGCGATCAAGCAGCGGCGAGAGTGTGCGAGAGATTCTCATGTCAGAGTCGGTAGACGCGCTTGTGCGCGAGGTTCTCGACGCGGACCAAACGGTCCGAGCCCGTTCCGACGGCTAGGAATGCCGCCAGGATCAATATCGTCAGTCCAATGGGCGCACCAAAGGGACCGGCGAGGTTGATGGCTCGGCGCGCTGTTGCGGCCGCCGCGCGCGCGGCCGTTGCGGCGTAAGCCGCGATCGATTCCCGCGCGCCTGCGGCCGGCGTTTCGCCACTTACCGGTCGGGTCCCACGAGTTCCCCCTCCGGCTTTCGGCTTCGCGCCGGGAGCCTCAGCGTTTGCGCCCGAGTCGCCCGAGCCACTTGTGCTGCCGCCACTCGTGTCGTCTTCGCCGTCGACGGGAACTTCGGAGGTGCCGCCGATGCCGTCGACAACGCCGGTCACTGCGTCGCCGAGGGTGTCCACGGCGTGCCCGAGCTGTGCGGTGGCCGTGGGGGTGTCGAGGATGGTGGGAACGTCCAGCGCATCCTCGACGGGTGTCGGCAACTGCGTGGGCAAGTTGTTGATCGCGTCGGACACCGGATCGATCGCCGCCCCTGCGGCATGTGCTCCGACCAGGGCGACGGCGATCGCAAAGGAGGCTATGAGCCCGGCCCGTGGATGTCCGACGCGTTTCATCGTCTTCCAGACGTCGGCGCGGGTACCCGTCGCGTGCATGGCCCGGACGGGTCATTGGCTCTAGTTCCGTCGGATGCCCGGCGGCGGTATTGGACGCGACGTGTTGCCGTGGCCGGCGATACAAGACAGAATGCGCACGTGACTGAGGATCAGAGACAATCGGAACGCGAAGACGTTCACATCGAACAGCCGGGCAAACTGTTGCGAATCGCCGTTATGGTTCGCGAGATGCTCGAGGAAGTCCGGCGCGCGCCGTTGGACGCCGATGCCCGCGAGCACCTTGCCGACATCCATCATCGAGTTCTGCAGGAATTGAAGACGGGGTTGTCCGAACCGCTGGCTGAGGAACTCGATCGGATCACGTTGCCTTTCGGCAACGGCGTGCCGTCGGAGGCCGAGTTGCGCATTGCGCACGCGCAGTTGCTCGGCTGGCTCGAAGGGCTCTTCCAGGGGATCCAAGCCGCCATCGCGACGCAGCAGATGTCGATGGCTTCGCAGCTCGAGGAAATGCGCCGGCGTGCTTTGCCTGCGGGCCCGGAACAACCCGGGAGTCCTGCGGAGTCCATCCCCGGCCAGTACCTCTAGTCCGGACAAAAGCCGCGCCCGGTCTCCAAACCGGTATCTGATCCATTTACCCCCCGAACGCCCGGGCTCCTCGGACGTTTTTGCTGTGCGAGGCATCCAAGGGACCGGACCCATCTGGATCCGGGGGAGGCAATCATGCGTAAGTTGGGTTTCTTCGTCATGCTCGTATTCGGCCTCATTCTGGCCGATGTTGCACCCGCCGCCGCTGCGGCCGGTGCGCGTATTTCCACCGATGAGCGGGACGTGCTTTCCTTCGTCAATGCCAACCGTGCCGCAGGAGGACTGAGCCCGCTGGTGCTCGACGCGGAACTCGTGTCGATCGCGCGGGCGCATAGCCAAGACATGGCCGACAGTGGTGTGCTCGGGCACAACGCGTCCTTGCCGTCACAGGTAAAGGGCTGGCGCTCCATCGGCGAGAACGTCGGGACCGGCCCGGACGTCGACACGATTGACGATCAGTTCCTTGCCAGCGATGTGCATCGGGGCAACATTCTCGGCAACTATCGTGACATCGGTATCGGCGTCGTTGCGGACGCCGATGGGACGGCGTGGGTGACGCAGGTCTTCGTCGATCCGGCTTCGCCGGCCGCAGCGCCCGCGCCGCGCAGTGTCGCGCGACCGAAGCCTCGTGTGACGCATCCCGGGGCCGCACGTCCCGCGCCGTCTCCTCGCGCGCCGGTCACGCGCGCGCCGGTCACGCGCGCGCCGGTCACGCGCGCGCCGGTCACGCGCGCGGTCGCGGCAGATCCGGTCGTTGCACGTTCGGCGCCCGAAGGACTGGCCGTGCGCGCGGTGGCACTGCTCGAGCGAATGACCGACGAGTAGGTTTAGCCGCCCCCCGGGGATCCTTCCCGCGGGTTCCACGCGCGCCGCCTACGGCCGCACGACATTGGTGTCGCCTCGGCAGATCGGATCTGAGACCGTCTTCTACGACGACCTCGGCCAGCTCATGCAGACAACCGATGTGCTCGGCGCGGTCACGCAGGTTTCCTACGACCGCAGCGGCCGGATGGCATGGTCCGAAGACGCCTCGCGGGGGGCAAGCGTGTCTCGCCTTTGGCTGGGGACGACGGCCTCGGCCTGTGGGGCCGCCGGGGTTCTCGCCGACCTTCCGACACCCCTCGGTTGGCACACGCTCACGTACGCATGCTTCGGCGCTTCGGCTTTCGCCGCCCTGACCATCGCAAGGACGCCGGATCCCGGCGAGTCATGATTGACGAACGGAGTCGCCCTCGGGTGCGTGGCTGGACCGTGGGGATGCGTGGGGGGCGCCATTGTGTTCGTTATGGCGGCTGATTCCCTCGTGCAGTCCAAGCGCGCTTACGACAACCGGCAACGAGAATCGCGAAACAAGGCTAAGGAGACAGCACGGACTCGGTGTCGGAGGTGCCATGCGCCGCGTTAGGTCTTGGTCTGAACGACTCACAGCGCTGGCCCAGCGCGATCTCGAGCGCCATCGATGGGTAGCGTGGACGATAGTGCTGACGACGAGCCAGGCAGTGCGGCCTTCTTCATCGCGATCGACGTGGGCTACCACCGCGGCGCGGTAATCCGCATCCTCTACGCGGCCTACATCGTCCTTTGCGCGTGGTACTTTCCGCGCGTCGTCAAGCGTTTCGGAACTCACCTTACGCTGCGGTCGCGGGTCTTATTCGTCGCCTTCGGTGGGGGGCTATCGGGATAAACATGGTAACGGGCGGATCCTGATGCGCCACCACGCCTGGGCATGTCCTGGCGGTGTGTAAGTGCGTGATCTGATGGAGCGCGCAGACTTCAGGAGGTCACGATGAACAAGAACACAAGACCCAGCTATGGGGACGTTCGTGAATGGTCGGTTCTGACCGATGAGTAGGTTGGGGCGACGCGTGGCGGGGATGTGGTTGCGCCTTTCGGAACCTCACCGTGCGCTGCCGGTCTTCGTCACGGCGGTAGTCCTGTTCGAGGCCGCCGAACTGACGAACCTGACGCTCAAAGGGGCCCCTGCACGCGTGTATTGGGTGACAATCGCCGTCAATGCTGCGCTGATGGTTTGGGGCATCAAGGGCAACAGGGTATGCGTGGGCCTTCTGATGGTCGCGGCGGCGGGCCTGCTGGCTTCCCGACTTGAGCATTGGGAGATCCGCGGCTTGCCCGTTGTTGCGCTGTGCGCGATCTCGCTGATCGGACAGGGCGCATACTTCAAGCATCTTGTCTCCTCGCGCTCGGCCCGCCGGAGGAAGGACCCGCGGTTGCCAACAGACGGGGCCTCGTCGATAGCGGATGGGGGGCTTTTCTGGTCTGCCCCGCGCAGGGCCGTATCGCTCGTGTTCTTGGCCGCAGTGATCGTGTTTCAAGTCGCCGACTTTACGAATCTGACACTCGCCGGCCGTCCCTGGCCCGTGTATGGGGCGTCGATTGTCATCAATGCGGGACTGCTTATCGGGGGCATCAGGGGAAGTCGTGCGTGTGTAGTGGTGCTCATGGCGTCTGCTGCATCGGTCTTGGTCTTCGACGTCGTGGATTGGGAGGTTCGCGTCGCGCCCGTTGTCGCTCTGTGCGCGATCTCGCTCGTAGGGCAGGCCACCTACCTCCTTCACCTCGTGCGCGCGAAGCGCCGCCGCTTGCACCCGACGCACGCCGACGCGTGAAACCCAGGTGGGTCACTCCTGGGAACCGCATGTGCACGCAGGGGCCCCGAGAGACCGGCGGCGCGGCGTGGGCGGGTTGATGAGCGTCGTCGGGCGGTTCGGGTCTATGACCGACAAGAACAAGCCAGAGGCTTGTCGAGGGGGGAACTGAGGGCTCGTCATGCTGGGGACCGTGTTCCTCGGGGCGGCGATGGTTCTTCAGTGCCAGGCGCTCGTACAGTTCCCAGACGACCCCATGAGAGGCTCGGTTGTGATACATTGGGTCACATGCGGGAGAAGCCACGATCGATCCAGCGCTCGTTCCGCCTGTCGAGACGCACGCTTGAGTTGCTCGAAGTGGTTGCCGCGGCAGGTGGCGAGTCCCGCAACGCGCTGGTCGACCGGCTACTCGGTGAAGCAATTCGCCTCGAGCGACATCCGCTTGTTCGGTTTCACCCAGGGCCTGCGGGACGCCGGCAGCCACTCGTCGTCGGCACCCGGCTCTATGTGCACCAGATCGTGTCGACGGTCCGAAGCAGTCACGGCAACATCGAAGAGGCCGCCGACTACCTCGGTATCACCCCGCGGCTCGTTCGAGCGGCCGTTGAGTACTACGCGGAGTTCACAGAAGAGATTGATGAGGATGCCGCGTTTGCGGCGAAGGTCGAGCAGGACGAGCGCTCCCGCTGGGAGCGCCAGCAGCGCGCACTCGCGTGAAGCTGGCGCTCGACCACCACTACTCCCCGGCGATCGCCGCGCAGCTCCGCGAGAGGAGTCACGACGTGATCGCTGCGCTAGAACGCGGCTGGGAGGCCGAGGAGGACGAACCACTGCTTGAGTTGTGCCACCGGGAACAGCGCGCCCTGCTGACCAACAACGTCGCCGACTTCACGGCCGTCGCGCGTCGCTGGGCCGAGGAAGGTCGCCAGCATTTCGGGCTCATCTTCACGTCGGATGCCAGCATGCCCAGGGGTCGCGACGCCATCAGCCGCTTCGTCCGGGCTCTCACCGAGTTGCTGTTATCGAACCCTGGCGACGACAGCTTCAAGGACCGCGTGCACTGGCTGTAGCGCCGCGCTTTCCGGATCTCCACAACAGCGTGAGAATCGGAAAGGATCGCCCGTCGGCTCGCGTTATGCGTCTTGTTGTTGCTGCTTCCCCAGCGCGCCTTCGCAAATTCGAGGAACGACGGCTGCTGGCTGCGGTCATGTGTCTCCCACCATCTCCTCGAAGCCGAGCATGAACCCCGTCTTGCGATGGTGTTCGGCGCGCACCTCGCTCAAGAGCTTAGCGAGGCGGGACGGGAGCCGTCAGGGGTTCCCCGCGGATTCAGTACGCGATCGCTGTGGAGTTCGGAGTGATGGGGCGCTGGGTGGCCCAAGTCACCGATTGGTCCAACTTTCCGCGTCGGGGAGCTTCCGAGAAACGCAAGGTCCCTTTGGGGGGAAGTCCGGCTAGGTGACTTGGTCGGGGGTTTGTCCCCGACTGATCCACCGCCCGGCGCGCGGCCACATCACGATGCTGGCAACGGCGGTGATGCCGATGATGCCGACTGCGCCGCGCGAGGTTGCGAGCGCGGTGAGCGACGTGAGCAGAAGCAGAACGGCGCACAGGGCTGCCCCAAAGCTCAACGCGACTAACACCTTCCCGGGCGACGGGAGCCGGCCGCGCCGACGTCGAGCCGCGCGCGCGCGCCGGCGCTCTTCGAGCGAAATGACCACTGCGTCACGTTGCGCTGGTCTTTGCGCTGCTTCCGATGGTGACATATGAGGGCCTCGAGATTGTGGTCTTTGCGCGACTGAGAAAGCAGTCGGCGGCTCGCGGTGATCTCTGTATAGGTCTAACGGGTGTTTCTAGGGGCCGATGCCACGCTGCGCGCGCCAAAGGTCCGCGTTGATAGCCTCCGGTCAAAGATGTGAAAAGAGCACCGGAAGGAGCGGGGAATGACGGTTTCCATCGAGCGCCGCGGCGGCGTCACCGTGATCACATTGAACCGCCCGGAGGTTCGCAATTGCATCGACGCTCCGACGGCCGTCGCTCTCGCCGAAGGTGTGACGGCGTTCGCAGCCGATGCGGCGGCCCGTGTGTTGGTCGTCACCGGGGCAGGTCCCACGGCATTCTGCACGGGAGCCGACTTGTCGTCGGCGTCGCAACTGCTGGACCACGCCTGGACCGATCGTGCGGGTCCGATCGGATTCGCCCGCCTCGATCCCGGAAAGCCGACGATCGCCGCGGTGAACGGCTGCTGCTTCGCCGGCGGGATGGAACTCGCGGCATGGTGCGACTTCCGCATCGCGTCGCAAAACGCTGAGTTCGGCGCGCTGAATCGGCGATGGGGGGTTCCGTTCATCGACGGCGGAACGCAGCGGTTTCCGCGGATTGTCGGCCAGGCAAACGCGTTGTATCTGATCGAGACCGGTGTGCGGTTCGACGCCGCGCAAGCGTTGCGCATGGGGTTCGTGCAAGAGGTCGTTGCCGACGGGGCTGCGCTGGAGCGCGCGGTTGAACTTGCGGCGCGGATTGCGGACTACCCGCAAGCGAGTTTGCGAGCTGATCGCGCGGCCACGATCGCGGCGTTTCATCCTGTGTTGGACGAAGGAATCGCGCAGGAGGCGGTCGCGGGACGGGCGACGTTGCTAGACCCCGAGATGCTGGCCGGACTTGAGCGTTTCGTTTCCGGCGACCGCCCGGAGCCGCCGCGCGCGCGATAAGCCGGCGGCTGCTTGCGGCGGCGGCGTGGGGTTTTAGCGACTGAAGCGGTACCGCGCGAACACCGCTCCGGCGACGAGTGTCAGCACGACGATGACGACAATCGTCCCGGTGCGCCCGGTGGGGGTTTTGCTTCCCTTCGCGGTCGATTCCGCCCGTCCGAGAGCGGCCGGACGCCCGGCTGCCGCGTCGGCCATGGCGCACGCCATTGCGGTTCCAAAGCCCTCGGTGAACTTGCCTTCATTGGATGCAAGGGCCAAGGTCGCTTCGAAGGACACCGATTGGTAGTCGCTCTCGACGGCGGGGTCATCTGATTTGGGTTCAACCGTGCCACCCTCGGCAGGTACGGTCTGCGGCGTCTCCGCCGAGGAGACGGCAGTGTCGAGGCTCGTCACGGGAACGCCACCCGTGTTGCCGCAGTCCTGCTGGAGCTCGGCGTCCGCAGCGATCTCGATGACGAACGGCGACGAAGAAACCGCGCTCGCACCGGGGGCGAGGTCCGGCCACCGCGAGGTGTTCTCGCGCACCGTCACCGGGCCCTGTACCGACAAGGACCCAGTGACGCCGGTGGCCGGGTCGATCCCGTAGTTCTTCAGTGTGACGTCGATGGTGAGGCGTTCTCCGGGTTCGGGGATCTCATCGCCGTCGCCGCCCCTGTAGCGAACGGATTCGACTGCGAGCTTTGGCCCCGGACACTGAACCTCGATGCCCAACTTCGTGACGTCTTCACCCAGCGACGAGACGATCGAGCCGACGAAGCCTGCCCATCCCGTGCAGGCCGCGCGCGCGACTTGGAACGCGTAAACGCCCGTCGCCGTCGCCCCAGCGGCGATGGTTCCGAACGATGCGTTTGATTGCGTCATGCGGACGCCTTCGGTGCCCGAGTCCAGGCGCATCGCTACGTCTTGCGCGGTGTTCTCGGAGTAGTTCATGAGCGTCACGTGCAATTCGATCTCGCGATCGACGGGGGCCGTGGATACATCCTTGCCGCCTGCCGTCATCCGGACGGAAGCGACGTCGATGCGCCCGCCTGCGTGCCCGGGCTCGGTGCCGCCGGATTCACCGGAAACCTGCGCCCCGGCAGCTCCCGGCACGGCGAAGACCACGGCCAAGGCGGCAAACCAAGCGATGCGCGTTCTCACGATCTCCTCCTCGTTTGGTGCTCTGGAGTTTGACGGATGCGCGTTTCAAACGGTTCCCAAGGGCGCGCGCCTTCCGAGTTCGTTGGCTGCGGGGAGCGCGTCGAGCATACTGCGGCCATGGAAACTTCTGTCGCGCGGCCGCGACGCAATCGCGGCATGGTGTTGCTCGTCGTCGGTTTGGTCCTGTGGGTAGCAACGCTCATGGCCGGGGTCGCTATTCTCGGTATTTCCAGCGTCGGACCCGCGTACATCGAGTCGAGTTGGGACGAGGCTCACGTTTCGGGGCGTGGCGAGAAGATCGCCATGATCGATATGACCGGCGAGATTGTGTCCGGATCGGGGGCGTTCTTCGCGCCGTCGGGTGGTCCGGAGTTCGGTTCCGACGACTATGTCGGGCAGTTGCGTCAAGCGGCCGAAGACGAGAGCGTTCGGGCGGTGATCATCCGGATGGATACGCCGGGGGGCTCCGTCGTCGCAAGCGAGGAGATTCACACCGCCGTTCGTGAGGTCGCAAAGGACATGCCGGTGATCGTCTTGATGGACGGCGTCGCGGCCTCAGGTGGCTACTACATCGCGACGGCGGCGACCAAGATCGTCGCGCACGCGGACACCATTACCGGCAGCATCGGCGTGATCGCGGAGTTTCCGAACGTCTCCGGGACAGCCGAAAAGCTCGGCGCGCGGATGGTGGTGATCAAGAGCGGCGAGTTCAAGGACATCGGTTCGCCGTTCCGCGACATGACGACGGCGGAGCAGCGACTCTTGCAGGGAATGGTAGACGAGGCCTACGGCCATTTCGTGGGGGTTGTGTCCGACGGCCGGGGGATTTCGCCCGAGAAGGTGCGCGCGTTCGCAGACGGGCGCGTATTCAGCGGATCGGAGGCCAAGCGCCTCGGATTGGTCGACGAAGTCGGCGGGTATGACGACGCCGTTGCGCGCGCGAAGGCTCTTGCCGACGTGCCGGAAGACGCCGACGTGGAGGTCGTGCGTTACACCTGGCCGCCGTTCGGCCTCGGGTACATGCTCGGCGCAAAGCTGTCCGGGCTGGGGCGCGGTTCCATGCTCGAGCAAGTGCGTCGCGAGTTCGGTATGCCGGCGCGCGCGGGATTGGGATACCTGTGGCTGGGATGAGTTCGTCGCTCGGGTGTGGTGTGTGCGGAGCGTTGCTGAAAGCGCCGGCGCGCTTTTGCACGGAGTGCGGCACCCCCGTCGCTGAGCCCGTTGCCGAGCAGGTTGACCAGCCTGTTGCCGAACTCGTCGCGGCGAGTCCGGCCTTGTCGGCGCTTCAGGGCGTGGCCGCAGCCCCGCGCGCGCCCGTTGTGCCGATCGTCGTCGCCGCGCAGGCGGCTCCGCAGGACACCTCGGCGACGGCGACGAGCGCCATGGTGCTCGGCATTGTCACCTGGGGGCTGGTTCTGATCTTCATTGGGTTGTTCACCGGCTTCGTGACTGCGCCGATCGCCGTCGCTTTGGGTGTGAGGGCGCGCGCCCGGATCGACGCCGGCGCGGCGCCGAAGTCTGGACGCGGGCGGGCGACGGCCGGCCTGTGGCTCGGTCTTTCCTGGCTAATCGTCGCCACAGCCATCGTTACGGCGCTGGTGTTCGGACAAATCGCCGGTTAGCGCGCCCGGCGCCGACCGACGGGGGTTATTCCGTTGACGGGGTGCGGTGGCGCTGGCATACTGCGTCAACTCGGGCGCAAGGCCCCCCAAGGAGCGACGAAATGATTCTCGGCTACCAGGCTACGAAGGCGAACGACGCGAAGTCGTCGGCTCTTCGTATGCCTGCGACGGCCGTTTCGAAGCACCCGAAGCCCGGGCCCGGTACCGAGGGGGGACTCGACTAGAGAACCGCAACACCCACGAGACCGGGCCATCGGAAAACCGATGGCCTTTCTGTTTTTTCAGACATGAACGCACCGGACCAAACGGCCGGGACAAACGAAGGAGGTGGAACTGGTGGAGGCGACCGAAACGTTGTGCTGGAGCCGCGCGGAGTGCTCTTCGGGTGACGCGCGTCTGCTCCATCTGTTCTTCAGCGAGGAGCCGCAGGAGATTGCGGAGGCGAAGGCGATCTGCGGGCCCTGCGTGCTGCGGCTGGTATGCCTCGAGGGAGCGCAGAACCGTGGTGAGCCTTGGGGAGTGTGGGGCGGTCACCTGTTTGATCGCGGGCGAGTCATCGACCGCAAGCGCGGCCGTGGTCGCCCGCGCAAGGACGAGGCGCTGCGAACTGCCGAGTTCGAGCAGGACTCAGAAGTCGCCTGACGTCGGCTTGGCGGGGGTTCGGTTCATCCGGACTCCCGCCCGAAGCTTCCCCGGCGGGCCGGTAGGCTGTGCGTCCCATGGGATCGGCTCGCGAATCAGGATCATCCAGTGCCGGCGGCTCGCCGCTGCGTCGTCGTGAGTTCCGGCTGTATTTCGCGGGAAACCTCGTCTCCAACGTCGGCACTTGGCTGAACAACGTCACGCTCGCCGTCGTGATGCGGGACCTTACCCACTCGTCCTTCTGGGTGGGGATTACCGGACTCGGTCTGGGAGTGCCCGTGCTGTTGTTCGCATTGCCCGCCGGCGTGATGGCCGATCGGTACGATCGTCTTCGACTGCTTCGCCGCGCGCAGACCGGACTTGCGCTGCTGGCCGCGTCCGTTACCGTCTTGCTCGGGCTCGGCCTTGCCGGGCGATGGGTGCTTGCCGCGGCTTCGTTTGGTTTCGGACTTGGAATCGCTGTGGCCATTCCTACGATGCAGGCGCTCATTCCGCTGATGGTCCCGCGCAACGAGTTGGCCGACGCCATCGGCTTGAACGCTTTGACGTTCAACCTCGCGCGCGCCTTTGGACCGGTCCTTGCGGCGATCACTCTGGTGACGCTTGGGGCCACGTGGGCGTTCGGGTTCAACACCGCGTCGTACTTCGCCCTCATCGCCGCGCTCGCACTCGTCGGCCGCGTTCCGTTTCCTCGCGCCGCCGACCGGCCTCCCGGCCCCATGCGAGAGGCTATTGCATACGCCTGGCGTCATTTGCGCACGCGGTGGATGCTGCTGGCGATTGCGGCGATCGGCACAAGCCTGGACCCGATCACCACGCTCTCGCCGGCGCTCGTCGAGGTCTTCGGGATGCGCACCGGAAGCGCCGGTTGGATCGTGGGGTCCTGGGGCGCCGGCTCGGCACTGATGATTCTTGTCGGCCGTCGGGGAATTCGAGCGGCGACTGAGCGGGGCTTGGGATGGGCGGGCCTGCTGGCGCTGGGCATCGGGCTGATCGGGATCGGAGCGGCGCCGGTGTTTTGGGTTGCGCTTGTGGCGTGCGCGGTCACGGGTGCCGGGTACATCACCGCAACGATGGCCTTTACAACCACGATTCAGCGCGACGTCCCCGAGTCCCTGCGGGGCCGGGTGAGCGCACTGTGGACGCTCGCGTTCCTGGGACCGCGGGCGGTGTCCGGGATCGTCGACGGCGCGCTCGCCGACGCCGTCGGTCCGCGCTGGACGACTGCTTCATTCGCTGTGGTTGCTTTGGTGGCTGCTGTGGTGTTGCGTCGGGTGGAGACCCTGCGCGGAGAACCGATTCCTCCACCGGCCTGACGGCCCTCCGGCGAAGCGGCCGGAACGATGTCGAGCGACGATGTGAATCGAGCCGACGAGGGACTCAGGCGATGCGCCGGGCGCGCGCCCGGCGTCGTACGAAGGCCGCGCCCGCGCCGACCGTGAAAGCGAGCAAGACGGCCGTGAGGATGGGCAGCGCGCGCGAGGGAGGCGGTGGCGGCGCAGGCGGCGCAGGCGCCGCTACGACGAGCGTGATCGACGGGCTGCGAACGCGGTCTAGACCGTCGTCGGCTTCAACGTATGCCTGGTAGGTACCGGGCTTGTCGGGCAGCGTGAGCAAGACCTCGGCGCTTCCGGCCTCAAAGGATGTCTGCGGCGCGTCCGTTGTCGCGCCGGCGAGCACGATGCGGATGCGCGCAGGCCGAGATATCTCGAACGGGATCGACGTCTGCGCGCCTGGTTCGCCGCTCAGTGATTCCGTCTGAGTCCGCAATTCAAGAACCGGCGCCAGTGACGGTCCGGTTCCGCGGCGAATTGTGAGGGCGTCTCCGCCGACGATCTCGAACTGCGTTGACGCGGCCAGCTCGCTTCCGGTTTCGGTGGTCACTCGGAACGGGCCGTCGACGCTCAGTCGGACGCGGCGAAGATCCTCGGCGGCGAGCACGCGGATCACCTTGGGCTCGGAGCCTTTCGCCACGCGAGCCGGTCCGTAGAAGTGCTTGAGAATCGCCGTCTCGGTCGCTCCGCGGTCCGCAAGCGAGCGCGCGCCCCACTGTGACATCCCGACGCCGTGTCCCCATCCGCGGCCGCGAAGGATGACCGAGCCGCCGGAGGTGCGAGCGGTGAAGACCGTCGAGGGAACCGTCTGCGGCAGCTTGGTTTTTCGCGCCGACCCGATGCCCGGGTAGCGGTCGGGGAACAAGCAGGGTGCCTCGGCGTTGATCGCCGCGCGAAATCCGGCGGCCGATAGCGAACGGGAGCCTTGCGGTCCAAGGATGCGGACTTTGTCGCCGCTGCGTGTGACGCGAGCGATGCTGCCGAACTGCCACAGATCACGCGCGCGCAGGATCCCGGCCAGGTCGTCCAGCAGGATCGACGCCGTCCACGTGGCCAGGGGTGCGTCGGCGTCCTCGCCCTCGACGCTGGGAAGCCACGGCTGCGGCGTTCCGCCGGGGAAGGACCGGCGTGTCCAGCCGTCCGAGGTAGAGAAGTAAAAGGCTTGAATGACCGATCCGCCGTAGGTGAGCACGCGCCCACGAGTGGATTCGACGGCGTCGACCCAGCGTTCTCCGAAGGCGCCGAGTTCGATCGCTGCCCCCCGATACACCTGACACTGGTCGGTAGCGCAGATGTCGTAGTCGCGAGCCGCGGCGCCTGCGGCGCCGCGGCGGACGGCGTGCAGAGCGTAGGAGCGTGCCGCGATGGCTTGCGCGCGCAGCGCGGCTTCCGGCCAGGAGGCCGGAACCTCCGCCAGGCCTCGCAAGTAGTGCGAGAACGACAGGCGGTTGATGATCCGGATTCGGTTCCCCTTGCGGACGAGTTCCAGGCGACCTCGGTACTTAGCTCGAAGCGGCTTAGGTTGCTTGGCGGAACACACGTCCGGAACTGTCGGGTAGTAGCCCTCGACTGTGATGATTGTCGACGGCCCGGGTTCGAGCACGAGCCGCTCAGGCGATGAGGCCGGCGCGGGACTCGGGGCGAGCACGGCGCACGCGGCGACGATCATCACGAGCTTGCGCATCGAAACAGACTAGCCGCGCGAAGCTCAGGCGTCTGCGTGCGCGGTGACGATCGCCCGGCAGGAGGGGCGGGGGCTTACGGCCGCGTCGCGGGCGACCGCATCGATGAACCGGGCCAGATTGGTTCGCTGAACGTCGAGGATCTTTACCGCCAGGTCGGCTCGTCCCGCGCGCGAGTGGTTGCGAACGGACTCCAGAGTTCGGTCCAGATCTTCGGCGAGATCGGCAATCCGAGTCGGGATCCCAGCCGGGGTTTCCTGGTGCTGTTCGCGGCCCATGTCGACTCCCGGTTTCGCCACCGCTGCTGCGGTGCGCTTCCGTAAGTTCCCTTTTCCCTGATTCGGGGCCGGGAGCCCGACTCCTGCCGGAAATTAGGAAATTGTCGCCGCGCCCTGGTCGTCGATCGAGAGGCCGGCCGAGCATGCCGGGCAGGTCACAGAGGCGACTTCGCCCACTGCGAAGCGATAGCTGCATTGTGGGCATGCCGTCCAGCGCACGCCGGGAGTCTGTTCCGGCGGCGAGGCCGGCGTCGTCCGGCCCAGGTCGGGGAGGTCGAGCGCGGGACCCTGAGGGGCTGTGCCGCCCACCATGTTGCGAGTGCCGCACGCGGGGCAGGCGAATTCGCCCGGGCCTGCGACTTCCAGTTCAATCCGACAGCGTCCACAGCGAACAATCATGCGTTCCTCCTGGAGTACATGCTATCTACTGGGCGCATGGATGCAGCGGTGGTCGTCGTCGGGGACGAGATACTGTCGGGTCACGTCCACGACGCCAACACGCACTTCATCGCGACGCGGCTGGTCCTGCACGGGCATCGCTTGTGCCGGGCGGTCGTCATCGGGGACGACCCCGGGCACATCGCGGCCGAGATCGGCAGGGAACTGGCGGGGTCGGCCGGCATTGTGTTCGTGTGCGGTGGGCTCGGACCGACGCACGACGATCGCACGATGGAGGGAGTCGCAGCGGCGCTCGGTGCTGATCTTGTTCCGTGTGAGCCGCTTGCGGCGCGCTTGGAGGAACTCATCGCGCGCGCCGGCACGGCGGGATTCGCTGAGGCGCTGGGAGCCGCGGGACTTCGGAAGATGGCGCTGGCGCCTCGCGGCGCGGAGGCTCTGGTGTGCTCGCTGGGCGTCACTCCCGCCGTCGTCATCGACGATGCGCGCGCGCGCATCGTCGTTCTGCCGGGTCCACCCCGTGAATTGCAGACCGTATTTCGCGAAGCGGTCGAGCCGCGTTTTCTCGAAGGCACCGGCGAACGCGTGCATCGAGAAGAGATAGTGCATTGGTTTCCGGAATCGGCCTTGGCGGAGACGCTGTCGCGGATCCAGGCCGACTACCCCAGCGTTGCGATCGGGTCGTATCCGCGTGCAGAGGACGTTTTGATTCGTCTTGCGGGACCCGAGGATGCGGTCGGTGCCGCGGCGGATGCGGTGCGGGCGCTGATCGACGCCGTCACGTCGACCGACGAGGGACGTCGTCTTGTCGCATTCATGGATCAGCGCCGCGCGCGCCGTCGCGAGGAGTAGATCCGCCTCAGGCGCGCGGGAAACGTGCGAACTCGAAGTGCATCCCGTCGGGGATGTCGAAGTTCCCGCCCCAAGCGAAACCCCATCGCTGCATGATGGAAACGACACGCGGGTCCATTGCAGGCTCTTCTCCCTGGGGGATCTGCGAAGCGTTGATGTCGATCGCGATGCCCCAGGTGTGGGCCGACAGCACGGTGTCGTCCAGGCGCTGGAATCGAGGCACGTAGCATCCGTCGTACGAACGGATGAGCGGGGCCAGTCCGCGTTGCTGAATCTCTCGCATCGCGTAGTAGAGCTGCGGGAGAATGTTGCGGTGGCAGCGGACCGTCCCGAGCACGGGGACACGCCAGTCGGCGATGGCCGCGCGCACCCACCGTGCATCGGGGGCGACGGTGCCGTCCGGGCCGCGCGCAACCGAGAACGAGCCGAAGTATTGGTGAAGCCGCGCTTCGTCCAGAACGGTTCCGGTCTTGTCCGCGCCGACGAGCGATGGGGCAACTGCTTGGGCCGGCCGTACGGTCGTGGCCTTCGACACAGCCGCCGGCGCCGCGATCCGCGCGGCGGGAATCCGCAGTGCCGGGCCGGGCTCGTCCACCCGGGCAGCCCCGCACCCGGCCAACGCGAGCAACGCGAGAAGCGCCACGGATCGTGCCGGCCGTCGAGGGCTTGGGCACGCCGCGAAGCGAGTTCGGAGCGTGGGGGACATGAAAGAGCCTATTCTGCCACCGGAGGTCCTATTCCTCCCGGGTGGGGACGATGAACCGGAAAGAGCCGAGATGTCTGCGGGGAGGTCGTATGAACGTTGTGGTGACGGGAGCATCTGCAGGGATCGGGCGCGCGTTCGCGCTGCAGTACGCGCGCGCGGGAGCCGAGGTTGCGCTGGTCGCGCGAGGCCGGGACCGGCTGGAGGTCGTCGCCGCTGAGGTCGAGGCAGCCGGGGGGCGCGCCCACGTGTTCCAGGCCGATATTGGTGACCGGACCGAGGTCGAGAAGGCCATGAGCGCGGCGCTGGAGCGAATGGGCTCTGTGGACGTGCTTGTGAACAACGCAGGTATGGCCGGCGGCGGGGCGGTGACCGATCTGGACATCGACCGGATCGAGCGAGTGATGACCGTGAACTACCTCGGTGCGGTTTGCGCAACGAAGGCGATCCTTCCGGGGATGCTGGAGCGGGGGAGCGGGACGATCATCAACGTGGCCTCGGTAGCGGGACGTGTTGGATTGCCGGAGGCCGCGGCGTATTCGGCGAGCAAGTTCGCGATGGTCGGCTTCTTCGAATCCCTCGCCGCCGAGGTTTCCCGGCGTGGAGTGCGCGTTGTGACGGTCAATCCGGGACCGGTGCGGACCGCGACGTTCCCGCACGCGCATCTGCCCGGCCTGCTTCTGGCGCGCGCCGATTCGGTCGTGCGGATCGCGCGCCGGGCCGCCGCGCGCGGATCGTGGGAGGTGTCGGCTCCGCGTTACATGGGGGTTGCAGCAGTCGGCCGCGCGACGGTTCCTCCGCTGTATCGGACTGTGATGCGCGCGCTCGCTAGGTTCGGGAGCAAGCTCATCATCATGTAGCGCGGCTGTTCGTTTGAGCGCCGGTCGGTCGCTCAGGTCAGACGCAGGGTTGCGATTTCCCACGCGCGCAGGTCAACTGCCGCCGTGTTGCCTTCCACCTCAACGGGCGCGCGCACGTCCCCGAGCAGTCCCACGAGCGATGCGTCTCGCACTTGGAGCACCGGGCCGAACGTGATGCGCGCGCGCGCCGGTTCGGCGGAGGCGTTGTAGATCCGGCACGCAAGTGAGCCGTTCTCGCGAACCAGCGCGGAAAGCTGAACGCTCGCCGGTTCGATTTGAAGGCCTGAACCTTGGGCGGGGAGCGCACCGGAGTGTGCGCGCACGATCGTTGCCCTCGCAGGGTACGCGTAGGTCTCGGACACGTCGTGCACGTTCGCGGCGCGCCGGTCGCCGGTATGTGGATACAGCGCCAACTCGAAGCGGTGATCTCCGATTAGTTGGGCGCCGGGGGTCTGCAGCATCGGACCGGCGGGCCCTGCGCGGTATGCCATTCCCTGTCGAGAAAGCCACCCAACTCCGCGCAGTAGCGTGACGGCCACAGTGCGTCCTTCCGGAACCTCGTATTCGGGTGTGCCGCGGTGAAAGATCGCCAGGCCGTTCGTCCCGTCGCCGACGTCCACCCATCGCCTGCAAGGGAACGTCGGCAGGCCGAACTCGTGATCGCCGCCCTCGGCAAGCAGTTTGCGCTCTACGACGTCGAAGGCGCCGTCGGCCCACGAGTGCTCGGTGGTGAACGGCAACGGGACGATGACGCGGACGCGGTGGTCGGTCGCGCCGTTTTCGAGGTCGATGCGGGCGCGCAGGAACGCCTCGCCGGCGCGCAATGCGATCTCGGTATGTACGCGCATGGGGATCATTCGGCGTGCGCGCGCGCGGCCGCCGCCGGTGAGTCCCGCCGGCACGCGGTAGGTGCGCGTGAAGCGCAGCGCTGCCTCGACCGGTCCGGCCGAGACTTCGTCGATGACGACCGGTCCGGACGGTTCGGTGACGACGAGGTCTTGCTCCGGCGGCGAGTAGTTGTATTCGTCGCCGGCGTCCCCGCTTTCTTCGATGCCCAGGAGTTCCTCGTAGCGGAACCCGTCGGCAAGGCGAGTGAGCGCGACCCGCCCGTCGGCGCCGACCTCGGCGCGCAAGATGCCGTTGTCCAGCACGTGCCCGTCCGCGCGCGCGGCGGGGCCGGGGATGTCGCGCGCCGAGACCGGCTCGAGCAAGGTCCAACCGAGGCCGCCTACTTCGGGAAGGCGCACGAGCGCGCGGCACAGCGGTGGCCCCACGCCCAAGACGCGGAACTTCGCCTTCGGCCGGCGGCGCGCGAGTCCCTCGACGGCTCGCTTTGCCGCTTCGACGTCGAATTCGCCCTCGGGAACCGGAGACAGACGCATGCGTACGATCGCCGGCGAGCCCGGCTCGACGGTCACGCTGTTCACCCACAGCTCGCTGATCTGTCGTGAGTGGATGGTTGGAACGATCCGCGCGAGTTGGGTGCCCCGCAACGTCATGTCGACGACGATGCGCTCCTGGGTTGCCAGGACTTGCGCCGGCGCAAGTGAACCGTCGGCGGCGCGAAACGCAAGTGCGCCCGGCTCTCCGGGGGCGGTAAGCGTGACCTCGACGGCGCCTCCCGATCGCGGCCGCGCAGATGGGTTGAACACGATCGCTGCCTCGCGTCCCTGCGGCAGCGAGGCAGTGTCGAGGCGCGCGCCGAGCTGCTTTAGCGAGTCGGCCGCAACGAGGTCGGAGACGCGCGTGGCTTCCTGATAGCGCGCAAGCACCTGGTCGGCGACGGCGTCGATGCCGCAGCCGCAGATCGAGTCGTGAGCGGAGTTCTCAACCATCCAGCGCCATGCGCGCTCGAGCAGTCGCCCCGTGTCCGAGCCTGCGAGCGCTTGCAGGGGTTCTGCGTAGCGCTCCAGCAGTGCCGACGCGGTGAACTCCGCTTGCTTGAGCGGCACCCGCACTCCGGCGACTCCCATGAGCAGATTGGCGCGCGCCCCCGAGCGCAACTCGCCGCGCCACACAGGCAGGTCGTCCGGCGCAGGCAGCGCGCGCAGGTATTCCTCCACGGATCCGACGCGCAGCTTGAACTCGTCCTGCGCCGCATTGGCTGCGGCCATGGCGGCGGGCAAGTGCGGCTGCGGCGGGCGGTGATCGCTGCCGTTCATAGCGAGTAGAACATCTCCGGGTCGGAATGGCTCGAGGTCGTCCGCGATACGGCGCGCGCGCACGAGCAGATCCTCGACTCGATCGGGCAGCGTCGCCGCGTTTGAGTACGACGTTGCCAGGTACGCCGTGCGAACTCGGGAGCCGTCGGGAGCCACCCACCAAAACGAGGTTCGGTCGACTGCTCGCGGCACACCGCGCCAGACCACCGCGTCGGTGAGTCCCGCGAGTTGCAGGATCTGGGGCATCTGCGCGATGTGTCCGAAGGAATCCGGGATGTAGCCGACGCGCATGTGCCGGCCGAACCGCGCGCAGGACGCGACGCCTTGTTGAAGGTTTCGCACGATGGTCTCGGCAGAGCACAAGAATTCGTCCATCAGGATTCGCCAGGGACCCATCGCGATGCGTCCGTTTTGAACCGCGGCTCGGATGCGCTCTTGCGCCTCGGGGCGCACTTCGAGGTAATCCTCGATCGCGGCAGTTTGGCCGTCGAAGTTGAAATGCGAGAAAGCGGGATCGGAGTCAAGTAGATCCAGCAGCCGGTCCAGCGTCTTGACGAGAAGGAACCGGTATCCCTCGAAGGGCTCGTACCACTCGCGATCCCAGTGCGTGTGAGGCACGATGTGAAGAACCCGGCGCGCGCGCACGGCGCGAGTATAGTCCCTCACCGTGCACTCGGACTCGCTTGCGGACGACGCGTCGGCCGTGCTGCTGGGCGACGCGCTCGCGCACGTAGTGGACATGGTCCTTGTGCGCGGCGATGGGAGGTTTGAGGCGCACACACGCGAAGGCTCGGTGTCGGCGCGCCGCGACGGGACCATCGAGTGGGCGCGCAACCGCAATCCTTTGGAGCGCCAGGACGCAGGGGCCTTCCGTCCGTTGGAGCGCGAGATCGCGCACGTTCGACCGCCGTCGCACACGAATCACTACCCCGACGCCTATGACCGGATCGGCCAGCTCTTCGAGGATCCGCGCGCGCCGGACCTCGTGGTGCTGCACGCGCCCGCGCACAACTGGGAGGAGCGCGGTGGTCACCGTGGAGAGCACGGATCGCTGGATCTGGTGCAGTCGCGCGCACCGCTGATCCTTGCCGGTGCCGGGCTGGGAAGGCTCGGGCGTCTCGAGCGCAGTGCACGCATGGTGGACATCGCTCCCACTCTGGCTCGCCTCGCCGGCGTTCACGCCGCGTCCGATGGCCGGCTGCTGCGCGCGCAAGAGGGGCGAGTGCTCGAGGAGGCGCTGGACCCCGATGCGTTCGCCAAGAACGTCGTGGCGTTTCTGTGTGACGGGACGAACGCGAACGTGCTTTACGCCATGGCCGACGCGGGTGAATTGCCGTGCATCGCACGTCTGATGTCCGAGGGAACGACGTACGGGCACGGATGCATCTCGTCGTTTCCCAGCGTCACGCTCGCCAACCACACGACGGCGCTCACCGGTGCGCACCCAGGGCGCCACGGCATCTTGCACAACTACTACTTCGACAGAGCGGCCCGCCGGCAGATCAAAGCGAACGAGCCGGCGACCTGGCACCAGGCGCGCGAGGAGATCCGCGCGGACGTCGAAACGTTGTTCGAGGCCGTTGCTCGCTCCGGCGGCGGATTCACCGCCGCGGTGAACGAACCTTGCGATCGCGGCGCGGGGTACGCAACGTTCGATTTGGTGCGTGCCGCCGGGGTCGGCGGGATCGCGGGAGCGCTGCCCGACGCGCGCGGGCTGCCCGACACCACCGAGATGTTTGCGGCGACTCCCGGCGGATACGCGTGGGCAAGCTCTGCCGATCACATCGCGGTTCGCCAGGCCATCGATGTGTGGTTGGGAGTCGCGGGCAACCCGCGTCCGCGCGTGATGTGGATCAACCTCATTCTTCCGGACGCGGCGGCGCACGCAGGTGGACCGTATTCGGAGATCGCGCGCGCCGGACTTCGTGATACCGACCGCCGGATCGCTCGGATTCTGGACGCGCTCGACTGGGGCAACGGCGAGACGGCATTCGTAGTGCTTGCCGATCACGGGATGGAGGAAACCGATCCCGAATGCAAAGGGGACTTCGACGAAGCGCTGGCGCGCGCCGGCATTCCCTTCCGCGACGAGGGTTACGGGTTCATCTACCTCGGCGAGTGAAAGACGAAAGGGCCGGCGGGGAACTCCGGCCCTTTCGGGTAACAGTCCGCTTGTAGCTCACGCGGCGCGCGGAATGCGCTGCTCGATCTCGCGAGCTTGGTCGCGGCTGCGGCGCCCGTACGCTTCCAACACCCCGAGCATGTGATGCCAGACGTAGGCGAGCGCTCCGATGGTGAGTCCCGTGAAGACCGGTCCCATCCAGTCGCTGCGGAAGGTCGCTCCCCATCCGGCGAACACTGAGTAGCCCAGGATCTCGGCGAAGAGCACGCCGGTGCCCAACGTGACAAAGGCCCTGACGGAGCCGTCCATTTCCTGCTTCATCAGTCCGAGGAGCATCCCGACGAACTTCCAACAAGCAAGACCCAGCATTGCGACGATTGCAAAGTGATACATCTTCTCACCTCCTCCTTGTTCTGACCGTGAGACTGCGGTGACGTGTCCGGCGTTACATCCTCGGTGCACCGGTATGCTTTCGCGGTCTTCGAGAGAGAGGGAGCACGTATGTCTTCGGAACCGGTTCTCGTCGAACGCGACGGGGGAGTCGTCACGCTCATCCTGAATCGTCCGAAGAGTCGCAACGCGATGGACCCGGCGCTGACCGACGCATTCGTCGCGGCCGTCGAGTCGGTCCGAGCCGACGCCGGCGCGCGCGCGCTGGTTCTTACAGGAGCAGGATCTGCCTTTTGCGCCGGGGGAGACCTGTCGTGGATCAATCCCGGTCCCGGGGCGAGCGTTCCCGACATCCGCGCGAAGATGCGCGTGTTCTACCCCAAGTTCCTCAGCGTACGCAGTCTCGACATTCCCACGATCGCCGCGGTGAACGGTCACGCAGTCGGTGCGGGGTTGTGCCTTGCCATGGCGTGTGACATACGGATCGCAGCCGAGGACGCCAAGTTGTCGGTGCCGTTTACCCGATTGGGGATGCATCCCGGCATGGCTGCGACGTACTTGCTGACACGCCTGGTTGGAACGGCGCGCGCGGCCGAGATGTTCTTCAGCGCGCGCCCCATCGACGGTCGTGAGGCCGCGCGAATCGGACTGGTCAATCGCGCGCTCCCGGCGGGTGAGGTTCTTGAGGCGGCCCTGGCGCTGGCGCGCGACATCGCATCCACGGCGCCGATTCCGACGGCGATGCTCAAGCGGGCTCTGTATCTGGCGGAACACCAGGACTTGGAGGCGATGCTCGAGTACGAGGCGCTCGCGCAGCCGGTCACGATGGCGACCGCCGACCTACTTGAAGGGTTGCAGGCGGCGCGGGAACGCAGAGAGCCGGTCTTTCGCGGCGAGTAGCGCCTACTCGCCGTCGAGGGCGAGTGTGCGCTTGAGGTCTTCGACGCCGCCCGGCAGGACGAGGAACGTGCCTGTGGCGCGCGCCAGCGGTTTGCCGCTCTCGTCCGTCAGGGTTGCCTCGCCGTAACCGGTTCGGCTTCCGGCGTGTACCGAGGTGCCGTGAGCCGTGATGGTTCCGGCTGTGACCGCACGCAAGTAGTTGATCTGGAGCTGGATCGTGACGTGTGCGGAAGAGTGGTCGAGCTGGGTGCGGTGGGCGAGCCCGATCGCCACGTCGAGCAGGGATGCGATGACGCCTCCGTGCGCGATTCCTCCAGGGTTTAGGTGGTGCGGCTCGAGGGTCAGTCGCACTTCGCTGGTTCCCTCACCCAGCGATACGAGTTCCAGACCCATCCACTGAGAGAAGGCGCTGTTCCCCATGCGCTTCCGAACCTGAGCTTCGAATTCGTCGTTCAGCATGGGCGCGATGGTAACGGTCTCGGCGATGCAGGCCAAATGCCCGCTGCGCGCACAGGCGCGAGGCTGGAAAAGGCGAACGCCCCGATCAACCGTTCGGAGCGCCGGTGCCTTCCCCTTTCACCGACGTTCTTACATGAGCTTTTCGGGGCGTCGCGGGCGCAAAGGTACGCATCGGCGACGGTGGTGTCAACAGTGGCAAAACCGCAGGTCGGTTTGCGAAGCCCCAGCGTATGCGTAGTGCGTTGCTCGCGAAGCGGTGCTGAATTTCTCGGGCGAATCCTGACATGAGTCGCGATGTGCCCGCAACGTTCGCGTCCTGAAGCCGAACGCCCCAGCCGCCGATATCGTTTGTATGA
>Ga0265292_1000662_pt1 | contig 42104 bp, 38 predicted proteins | sample Munlanlewell296A_FD_189080 | JGI IMG/M metagenome (GOLD analysis project Ga0265292, IMG submission 189080) | Leachate microbial communities from a municipal landfill in Southern Ontario, Canada - Leachate well 296A | ecosystem: Engineered > Solid waste > Landfill > Unclassified | place: Canada... | reverse complement strand
AAATCGTTTGTTCCCCGCGATCACATGCCGCCACGATCCGTTCCCGTAAATCCATTGAATATTGTTTCATTCCCCTTTCATCGGACAAATGTACAATAATTCTTGAATTGCTCTAGTCTACTCATTTCTGCACAAACGGCGACAGTTCCCGCAGTCGGTTCACGATGGCTGGGATGTGTTCCAGGACGGCGGTTACGTCGTCCTCGGTGCTGTACCGGCTTAGACTAAAGCGAATAGATCCGTGGGCCGCCGTGAAAGGGACGCCCATCGCCCGCATGACGTGCGACGGTTCCAGCGAGCCGGAGGTGCAGGCGGAACCTGACGAGGCGGCGATCCCGAATTCGTCGAGCATCAAAAGAATGGATTCGCCTTCGATATATTCAAAGCTGATGTTAGTGGTATTGGGCAGACGGTGCTCGCGGTTACCGTTGACGCGGACATCGGGGCAGGAATCTAAAATGCCTTTTTCGAGGCGATCTCGCAGAGATTTTACGCGAGTGTTTTCATCCTTTATAAAATTGGCGGCAAGTTCACAGGCTTTTCCCAGGCCGACGATGTAAGGAACGTTTTCGGTGCCGGCGCGTTTTCCGCCTTCCTGGTGGCCGCCGAGGATGAGGGGATTTATTCGCGTGCCCTTGCGGATGTAAAGCGCGCCGATCCCTTTGGGAGTATGAAGCTTATGGCCGGAGAGGGCGAGCAGGTCCACAGGAGTTTTTTTCACATCGACAGGAAATTTTCCGATAATCTGAACGGCGTCGGTGTGCATGACGGCGCCGGCATTTTTGACGATCTCGGATATTTCGTCGATGGGGAAAATGACTCCGGTTTCATTGTTGGCCCACATGATCGAGACGATGGCGGTATCGGGTCGAAGGGCTTTTTTAAGTTCATCCAGGTCGAGCCGGCCCTGGGAATCAACGCCAAGTTCAGTGACGGAACAACCCCGGGTTTGGAGATACTGGCAGACGGCGAGGACAGCCGGGTGTTCAACACGGGTGGTAATGATGTGCGGTTTTCCACCGGCGGCTTCGACGGCGCCGTGGATGGCCATATTGTCGCTTTCGCTGCCGCAACTGGTAAAAACGATTTCGGAAGGATCGGCGTTGATGAGTTCGGCCACCTGCTCTCTCGCCTGATCGATGTATTTTTTAACCTGTCCGCCAAACGTGTGCATGCTGGAAGGGTTGCCCCAAAACTCGTCGAAAAATGGCATCATGGCGTCGCGGACTTCAGGAGCGACGCGGGTGGTGGCGTTATTGTCGAGATAGATATTTTTCATTTTCATTAGGGTTTGACCTCCTCAACAATCAGATCGTCCGAGACGAATTCACGAAGCTGGGCCTGGACGACGTCCTTCATGGTAACCTCGGCCATTCGGCACTGGGCACACGTGCCGCGAAAGGAGACGAGCACGCGATTGGCCTGAACGTCGATCAGATCGAGGCTGCCGCCGTCCTGGCGAAGCATGGGTTGAATATTTTTTTCGATCGTCTCTTCGATGAGTTTGATTTTCTGTAGATTGGTTAATAATTTTTTCGCCGGTGCGGGGGGAGGAGGCTGGACCGCGGTTCCGCGAACGCGAGCGATAATTTTTTCAATTTCACCCTTGCACCCGCCGCACCCGCCGCCGGCCTTGGTGTAGTTGGTAACCTGTTCGACGGTGGTAAGTTTATTGTCGCGGATGACGCGCTCGATTTCGGTTTCGGTAACGCCAAAGCAGGTGCAGACGACTCGCCCTGCAAGTTCGTGTTTGACTTTTTTACCGGTGCGGTAATTGTCGATAGCGGCCTCCAGGGCTTCACGTCCCATGACGGAGCAGTGCATTTTCTGCTCGGGCAGTCCGCCGAGGAATTCTGCGATGTCCTGATTGGTAACTTTTGCCGCCTCGTCGAGGGTCATACCCTTGACGATTTCGGTGAGGGCGGAGGATGAGGCGATGGCGGAGGCGCAGCCGAAGGTTTGAAATTTGACCTCGGCGATTCTGCCGGTTTTGTCGAGCTTAAAGGTAAGCTTCAAAGCATCTCCGCAAGCAAGGGAACCCACCTCGCCCACTCCGTCGGCATCGGGAATCAAGCCGACGTTTCTTGGATTTTTAAAATGATCTTTTACTTTATCTGTATAATCCCACATTTTTTTAACTCCTTGTCGGTTGAATGTTAATCATACGGTCCAGGGCTAATTTGGCCTTTTGGCGAATATCGTCCGGGACTCGAATCTGAAATTGCATATCTTCCAGCGACCAGAGAATCGCTTCCAGCGTTATTCGTTTCATGTTTGGGCACAGGGCGTTTTCCCTGGCGGGGAAGAATGTTTTTTCCGGATTTTCTTTTTTCAGGCGGTGAAGTATCCCCAGTTCAGTGCCGATGATGAATTCTTTAGCAGAAGCGGATTGCACGTGCCGGCACATCCCGCCGGTGGAAAGTATCCGATGGGCCATCGCTTTGACCGGTTCGGTGCATTCGGGGTGAACGAGAACTTCGGCCTGGGGGTGCATTTGTTTAAGGCGGTCGATATCGGATTCAGTGATTCGGGCATGAGTGGGGCAAAACCCGGGCCAGAGGAGCATTGGCCGGAGAGTCTGGTCGATGACAAATTGACCGAGATGTTTGTCGGGGACGAAAATGATTTCAGTGTCCGGAGCAAGGGCGCGAACGACCTCGACGGCGTTGCCGGATGTGCAGCAGTAGTCGGATTCGGATTTGACCTCGGCGGAGCTGTTGACGTAGCAGACGACAAGGGCACCGGGGTGTTTTGCTTTCAGGTCGCGAAGAGCATCGGCGGTGATCATGTCGGCCATCGGACAACCGGCATTTTTATCGGGGAGCAGGACGACTTTTTTCGGACTTAAGATGGCGGCGGTCTCGGCCATGAAGTGGACCCCGCAAAACACGATAACATCGGCAGTCGTTTTAGCAGCCCGCTGACTTAATTCCAGGGAGTCCCCGGTAAAGTCGGCGATGTCCTGGACTTCGTCGAGTTGATAGTTATGAGCGAGGATGACGGCATTACGCTCTATTTTCAGTTTTTTTATTTTGTCTGCTATCGAAGTCATTATCATTTTATTAAATTATATCCACAGGAAAAAAAATTTGTAGTTTTTTATCGCGGTTGAATACTGCGGTGTCAGGAGTGTATGCTGAGGATCACACCCCCGCTGATTAGCAGGGCGGCGGCGATCAACTCTGGGCCGGGCAGAAAACGGAGAAAAATACACAACAGGAGGATGGACAGGATAGGGGTGACAGAAGCGAGCAGGCTCAAGGTTTGAACTTTGGCGCGGGAAAGGGCCAATTCCCATAACAGATAGCCCGCCGCGAGGGGACCCAGTCCGTATAAGAATGCCATTAATATTCCGAAAAAAGTGATTTTGACGTAAATCCCTTTGGTGAAGAGGGCGATGGCGCCTGCGATGATACTGATGATCAGAAAACCGATGGCACTGGTGGTGTAATTTTTTGCCCACGCTTTCCATCGGACCAGGAAGGAGGAATAAACCGCCCACGAAATCGCCGCGGTCAGAGCCAAGAGATAGGGTAAAGAATATTTTATAGAGGAAAATTCAAACGTGTGGGTTTCCGAAAGCAAAGGTCCGATTTGTTTGATATTGGCCAGGACCAAACCGGACAGGGCAAGCAGGATCGCCAAGAGCAGTTTTACCGTAAATCGGGTGTTTGGTACCCATAAGACACTGAAAAGGATAGTCAACACCGGCCAGAGGTAATTGATCAAATTGGCGGCACAGACCTGCGAGTCCGATGTGCACAGGACCAGGGACCAGGGAAAGACCAGCCCATAGGCCACAAACCCGAAAAGAACAATCAGCCAGAGTTTGCCCGGCAAGAAGATGGCCGAATGTAATTCCCCCTGGCGCACCCTTCGGAAGACCATTTGGATGCCACCGCCAATAAGAGTTGTCAGGCAGATAAAATGCCAGGCGGACAGCTCTCTGGCCCCGAGATACACAAACGAAGAGCCAAACGACCAGCAGAGGACCGCCAGGCAGCCGAGCAATAACCCTAACCGTGAGCTTTTGTCGCTTTCCCGAATTCTTTCCATTAAGGATTTGATATTCCAACGCAAATAAGCTATTTTACCATTTCTAAAAGTTTAAAAACAGACAACATCATATATTTTGGGAGATGACAATGGAAATCATTTATTTGAGCCGGAAAGATGTGGAAGGATTAAAGATTTCAATGAAAGAAGTTCTGAATGTGGTGGATAATGGGTTTCGGCTCAAGGGGCTTGGCAAGACGGAAATGCCCCCCAAGCCGGGGGTTCATCCCATCAAAGACGCGTTCATTCACGCCATGCCCGCCTATGTGCAGGAGATCGAGGCGGCAGGAGTTAAATGGGTTAGCGGCTATCCGAGTAATATTCAAAAGGGACTGCCGTATATCACGGGTTTGCTTATTTTAAACGATCCGCAGACGGGTATTCCGATAGCCGTTATGGATTGCTCGTGGATTACTGCGATGCGGACCGGAGCTAGCACGGGGATTTCCGCAAAATATCTGGCCCGCAAGGACAGCAGCGTCGCGGGTATCCTCGGCTGCGGGGTCCAGAACCGGACCAGCCTGATGGCTTTGGTCGAGGTTCTGCCGCAACTGCGGGAAGTTCGCTGCCATGATTTATTTCCCGAGGCAACGGGACGATTTATTTCCGAGATGAGCGCGCTTTTCCCCAAGCTTAAATTCATTGCCTGCGATACTCCGGCCCAGATGATGAAGAATGTCGATGTGGCTGTGAGCGCGATACCCATTGTGGCCAAGCCCACTCCGCCGCTGGAGGCGGGAATGCTCAAGGACGGCGGGTTGGCGGTTTCGCTTGATTATGATTCGGCCTGGACCAGCGAGGCCATGAAGGAGTGTAATAAATATTGCAGCGACGATATAGGTCAGATGCTGGCCACGAAGGAGCATGGTGTTTACTTTGGCGGTATTCCAGAGAAAATTTACGCCGATCTGGGCGATCTGGCTGCGGGCAAAAAACCGGGCCGGCAAAATGATCTGGAAAAAATATTCTCCATGAACATGGGCATCGCGGTCGATGACATGGTGACGGCGAAAGTGATCTATCAGCGGGCGGTGGAGAAGAAAGCGGGAACTCGACTTCCTTTGTAGCGGCTAAGATTTTCTGATATATTTGACCATTCCAATTCCTTTGAGGTCCGCATCTTGCGTCCAAATCCAGGCCTCTCTGGTGTGGGCCGTGGCCAAGATGACACTATCCGCCAAAGGCAGCTTAATTTTATAACTGATCTTGGCGGCGCTCAGAGCAATGGAGGTATCGAGGTCGATTATCTGTCCTTGTTGCATTAATGCGACGGCTTGAAGGGCATCCACTTCGGTCCTTTGCTGAAGAACTCGTTTGAATACCTCCAAAATACAGATCGTGGGAACGATTAAATTGTCCGTATCTTCGATAGCAGGCGCAAAAAAATCGGAATTAGTGCCGTCAGCGAAATACTCAAGCCAACCGCAGGAATCCACGAGATTCGTCATACGCGATCCTTGTCCCGGGCAACTCTTGTGTTAATGCCTTTCAAAAATCCCCGCATAGTTTTCATTTTTTTGACCGGAATATATTCAATACGGTTATCGTATTGTAAGACCTGAATCTTTTCGCCGGGCCGAATGCCCAGGGCCAGTCGGACCTTGCGAGGAATAACCACTTGATATTTGGGTGACACCGTCACTGTTTCCATAGCAACCTCCATCGATAAGGAATATGTTAAACTCTAAGCTCTGAGGTAATCCATGTCAAGAAATATGATTTAATCTTCATCCATGGTGCCGGTCGATGAACGAGTGCTATCTGCTCCTGGCCGCTCGGTACATTGAACTCAACCCCGTCCGTGCCAACCTGGTCCACCGGGCCGAGGATTATCCCTGGAGCAGCGCCGCGGCTCACTGTCGCAATTGCCCGGACCCGTTGGCCTCGCCGTGTGCGATTTTCGAAGATTCCGTTGCCGATTGGCGGAAATTCCTGGCCGAAGGAGTGGAAGAATCGGATCAGAAAAGCCTGCGGCGACACGAATGCACCGGTCGGCCTTTGGGCAATGAAACCTTTCTGAACAGCATGGAGAGGATATTGATCCGCACGCAAAAGATACTTATACTACATGTTAAGGCAGGCTAATGGCGTATGCTCGGCGGTTTAGGCAGAAAGGACAGTCTGCCTTTACCGGGTTATACAGTCTGTCCAATCATTGTTAGCTGCTAGAGGTGAATTCATGAGCTTTACAAGTACAGCACAAATTTTGATCCCAATTTTAACTGCGATTGCCGGTTCATACCTTACATTCTATTTTACAAGCCGTTCCAAGAAGGAAGATGCAATAATCAGATTCAAAGAAGAAAAATACGCAAAGCTTCTTATAAAAATGCAGGGATTTATTGGCAAAACAACATCCGCAAAATCAAAGAAAGAGTTTTTTGAAGAGCAGTATCAATCTTGGCTTTATTGTTCAGATGAGGTTGTGGAAGCAATTAATAATATGACCCGTCTTATCATTAATTCTTATGGCAAACCGCCAAATCCCGAGGAAGGTAGAAAAGCTGTAGGCAACATAGTACTTGCTATGCGCAAAGATCTTCTAGGTAAAACAAAACTAGATTACACAGCTTTTCAATACACAGATGTAATTGATTAAGCAGCTAACCCGCCAATCCACCGGACGGCTTACAGCCGCCGGTGATCGGCACGTTAGTAGAATTCCGGGGACGCCTTACTTAATTCTGCGGAGGAAAAGGTGCTTGAGTAGTTTATTCTTTCCAGAAGCAAAAGGTGTAAAATTATCCTCGGCTTTTAGGACGATAATAGCTTTTTGTGGTTCGTTGCATGGGCTCCCCTTCGTCGCTTATGTATCATCCGAGGTATCAATTCCTTTTAGATGACAGATATCGCCCCAGGTGTTCAGTTTCCAGATGCCGTCATCGATGAAAAAGGTGTTCAGGCTCGCGTTATACATTTTGAAACGCCGGGGAATGGATAAGGCTATTCCGCAGGTATGGCGTAGGAGGGCGTCCAGCACACCGCCGTGAGAGACGATGACGATACGCTCGCCAACGTGACCTTTTACAATTTCTTTTGCGCATTGGACGGCTGCCTCAAATTTCTGGCGGGCGCTTTGGCCTTCCGGGATAACGTAGTCCGGATCGCCGGAGATGAAATGGCCATATTCGTCGGGATATTGCAATTGAATTTCGTGGACGGTCATTCCGCGGAAGATGCCGTAATTCCTTTCCCGCAGGCGCGGATCGGCGAGGATGGGATGTCCGGTTTTCTGGGCGATATATTCGGCGGTATGCAGGGCACGTTTGAGGTCGCTGCTGTAAAAGGCGGTGAAGGATAATTTCGACAGACGGTCGGCGAGGGCCTTGGCTTGGCGGATTCCGGTTTCGCTCAGGTCGCTATCCAAATGGCCCTGATGGCGGCCTTGTATATTCCAAGCCGTTTGGCCATGACGCACGACGATCAGTTCGGTTACCTGCGTTTTTTTCATGGTATCGGCTTATAAATTCGGCACGGGCTGAATTGCGGGCGGGGTTTTATATTTTTCCACGAGCGCGGAAATTTTGGGTTGATTTGGGTCCAGTTCCAGGCTGCGATACCAATGCTCGAGGGCTTGGGCTTTTAGGTCGGGTTGGTTGGAATCGTTCAGGGCCATCGTCATCATGACCACCCCCATTCCGGCATGGGCGGTGGGGGATTTTTCAAAGTTCCCAATGGATTGTTCGTACATTTTTTGGGCCTGTAAAAGTTTTCCCTGCCGATACAGACAATATCCCATCCGCTCGTAGACGACCGGGGATGTGGAATCCAGATCGAGAGCTTTTTTAAACGTTTCTTCGGCTTGCGCGAACCTTTCCTGCTTGATGTACGTCGTGCCGAGGTTGATCAGGACCATCGGTTGTTTTTCATCTTTTTCCAGGGACTCTTTGTAGGCCCGGATGGCTTCGAAGTATTGTCCCTGGATATCATACGTGACGCCGAGATTGGAATAGGCGAAGGCGCTGTCCGGATCGATTTTGACGGCTTCGGCGAATCGTTCCGCGGCCTGGTCGATCATTTGCGTCTGCAAATAACAGACGCCAAGATTTAACTGGGCGGGGAAGGATTCCGGTTCGAGTTCCGCCGCGTGCAGGTAAGCCCGGATGGCTTCCTTTATCTGTCCCAGTTTTTGGTAGACCTGGGCTAGGGAAAGCACGTCGTCGAAATTGAACGGATCGACCCGAACCGCCTGCTGGTACGAATCGACCGCGTCTTCCATTCGGCCCATGGAAATATAGATTTGCCCCATCCGGGAATATGCGACGGCCAATTGCGGATTTAATTTTACCGCCTCACGAAATTCAGCGAGGGCCTTTTCGTAGTCCTGGGATTCCTGCAGTAAGACGCCCCTGACCGTTCGATGGGTCGCCTGGGTGTTTCGCAGGTCCTGACAGGAAGGAAGAGAAATGAGAAATGAAAAAATGAAAATGAAAAATGAAAAGTTTAAGAAGTCGCCGTGCCGGCGACTGCTAAACGGATGGGTTCGGACAACATTTTTTTTAATCACTTGTTCCTGGGTCATGTTTACACGTTGAGGGTGGTTCCAATCATTTTTAAAAAATCCATCCGCCGACGATCTACGTCCTGGCGTTTGATTTTGGAGATCGCGTCGAGGGAAAAACTCTCCACGGTGAAGGACGCGATAATGGTTCCGTACACCAGCGCCTGGGCCTGGGCTTGGAAATCGGTTTGATCCACGGAGGCGAGATATCCCATAAATCCGCCGGCGAAACTGTCGCCCGCGCCGGTCGGATCGACCACTTTTTGCGTCGGATAAGCCGGCAGAAGGAAGATGGCTCCTTCGCTGAATAGCATAGCGCCGTGCTCGCCTTTTTTGATAACGACGAATTTCGGCCCCAATTGGCAGACGATCTGTGCGGCGGTCAAAATATTGGTTTCTCCGGTCAAAAGCCTGGACTCGCTGTCGTTTAAGACCACACCGTCCACTCGCTGGAGGACCTCGAGGAGATTTTGGCGATTATGCTCGATCCACAGGTCCATCGTATCGCAAACGATTAATTTCGGACTGGTCAGTTGGTCCAGAAACTCTAATTGCAGGGCCGGATCGCTATTGGCAAGGAAGATGTGCTGGCTGTCTTTGAATTTATCGGGGATTTTCGGGCCGTGCTCGCCCAGGACATTCAAAGCTACGCTGATTGTCGTGCGATTGTTCATATCCTCGCTGTATCGCCCGTGCCAGCGGAATGTCTTACTGCCTTTTCGGACCTCGATGCCTTGAAGATCAATAGGAGATTTGGCCAGCAGGTTCGTATATTCTTTTGGAAAATCTTCACCCACTACTCCCACCAGGCGGACTGGATTTAAAATCGATCCTGCCAGGGAAAAATAGGTCGCGGAGCCACCCAACTGATTTTCCGCCTTGCCGCTGGGCGTTTCCACGGTGTCCAAGGCGATCGATCCGGTAACCAATAGGCTAGACATTTTTTTCTCCAGATAAACTGGAACCAGTTTAACAATTACCGGGTCCGAAATCCATATTGTGACAAAGGTTTCTTAATTTTCACACCCCACCGAAACGGTTACAAAAGTTGACAAATGAGTATAGTTAGCTTATCATTTTGATCTGGAAGATCGGATTTATAAATGTTAGTATCTCAAAAAGCACAATATGCGTTACGGGCGGTTTTCGAACTAGCCCGGCAGTATGGTAAGGGTTGGATTAAGATTTCCGACGTTGCCGAAGCCCAAGCGATTCCTGTTCGATTTTTGGAAGTAATTTTAAGCCAGATCAAACAGGCGGGGTTTGTGAATTCCCGTCGAGGAGCGGAAGGCGGATATATGCTCACTATCGCTCCGAGAGACCTTACAGTGGGAAGAGTTCTGCAATTTATCCAGGGGCCGGTGGGACCGGTGGGATGTATTACGGGCGGTTCAGAAGCGGATTGCCCGCTTTACGGAAACTGCGCATTTATGGGGTTATGGGAAAGAGTCCAAAAAGCCATGTCTGACGTGTATGAAAAAACAACCTTCCAGGATTTGATCGATGAGGAAATCACGAAAAAGAAAAAATACGTGCCTTCTTATTCGATTTAAATGATGGATTTGCATATAAAGACACTTATGCTTGACCATTGGTCCATCCGATTGTATTATATTGGTATAAGGCTCTGATTACGATTGGTAATCGGACGCTGGGGCAGTAGCTCAGCTGGGAGAGCGCTAGCATGGCATGCTAGAGGTCGAGGGTTCGATCCCCTTCTGCTCCATTTGTCAGATCAGAGGGTTTCGTCTCAATTTTTGGTCTGGGTCACCAGGTTTGCGGTCTGAAAATAGTTCCGCAGAACAAGGATACACAAGGACCATAGAGAAATTGCCAGGCCGATGATAGCGAGGGGACCTGCTTGCGTCAGGGCCGGGATCCCGAACATTCCCGCCGGAAAAAGGAACATCATGCCAATCATTATTCCCAATGGGTTATTTTTTGGAATAAATCGTTGCAGGATAAAACAAATCGGGAGAATGACGAGGGGGGTGTACAGATATTTCGGATCGAGAATGACGGCAGTGAGGGTCGTTCCTCCGAGGGTGATGTGCGGAAACCAGGAGTATAAAATCAGCCAGAATGTCCACCCCGTCAAAAGAAGTGAAATGGCCAGGGCGGTGTAAATGGGTAGTAAGAACACCACGATGCCGAATCGTTCCCTCCTGCCGGTGGGAATGAGCATGGAACCTTTCAAGGGGAGTGGGGTGGCTAGTCCCACCATGACCGGGGGAAAAACGAAAAACAAGATTTGCATTTGGGAGGGGAGGGTATATGTCCAGAAACCGACGAGCCCCAAAATGATCAGGAGAATCGGCATGAGTCTGATGTCCGGTCGGCCAAGATTGAGATAGAGCATGGCCCAGAGGTTTCGGCCTGTTCCGAGAAGATCGTATTGTTTCATTCGGGAAAGAAAGAAGTTTTCCAGTTTTTCAGAGCGCCACTCGTCCAAGGGACGAGACTTTCGAGCCAAGGCAATTTCACGGAATTTTTTTTGCTTTGCCGGGTTAAAGGTATCGAACATGCCTAACGAGGGATTCAGGCAGAGATTTCGGACCAGGCGTCTTTGTCCCAGCCAGTACCAGCTAAAGACACCCAAGCCTACGCCAACAGTCGCCAAAGCAAGCGAATGGGAAGCCATAAAGCCTCCAATCTCACCCAGCTTATTTCTGACACCTGGAACGCCATAAAGACCGAATAACGCAAAGAGCATTTGGCCTTTAGGCGTCCAGAAAATCAGGATTGCGGTAGCCAGATAAATATTCATCCCGAAAAAGAAAATCCCGACAAATGTATTGAAGCTATCCATCAAGGGCGCACCGGCTTGACACAAAAACAAATATGCAACTATGACGTTCATGACGATTCCGGCGATCAGGATAACCTTTGGAGCGGTTCTTTGATTTTTTGGCAGGCAGAATGCAAGAGGTTTACCAAGAATGTCTTTCCATAGCGAAGCGCAGACAAGCCCAAAGAAGAAGTTAAGAATCGTTTCGCTGGTGAAAAAGTCCCGATAACTAAATCTGGGATGGGCATGGAATATAGAGACGAATAACGGAACACAAACGAAACTTAAAAATAAATAGAAGACCCAGAGCGGACGCCGTTGGTAAAAGAATTTCAGGTTGGCTGTTAGAATACTCATATTTTACTCCTTCGTTTTTTGCTCAAGTTGTCATTGCGAGCTGATGCGCAGCATCGGCGCGGCAATCTCGCCGGTTTGCAAATGGATAGAGATTGCTTCGTCGCTGCGCTCCTCGCAATGACCTCGAAAGTATGTTGAATCTTTTCATAACACGACAATTTTATAAATGTCCTCCAGAGACAAGGGGCGAATTTCGTGCTGGCAATTCAGGGTTTGGGCGATTTTTTCAATTTCGTTATGCGAGGGGTTTTGCAGGGTTAATAGTGCCTGTTTCGCCTCGCGTTTGCAGGCGATAATTCCTGTGAAGGGTAGTATTTCGGGTAAGTTGCCATTGAGGCTGGTCAGGTGTAGTTGGCAGAATTCTTCCCGCAGATCGTCGAAGAGGCAGTCTCGGATTACCCTGCCGGATTTTAATATCCAGACGTGGTCGATTACTTTTTCCACATCGCTCAGGATATGTGAGGAGATGATAATGGTTCGCCGTGGGTCCTGGATGAGGCTTAGGAGTAAATCGAGGAAGTGGCCGCGGGCGATGGGGTCGAGGCCTGAGGCCGGTTCGTCGAGGATTAAAAATTCCGGCTCGAAGCAGATGGCGAGGAGGATGGCTAACCGTTGCCGCTGGCCCGGCGAGAGGGTTGAGACCCTTGCTTTCAGATCGATTTGAAATTCGCGGATGTAGCGTTCTTCGAGGTCGTGGTTCCAGGCAGGATAATAAACGCTTACGTAGCGGATGAGTTGGCCTGCCTTCATCCAGTCGATCAGTTCTCCTTCCTGATGGACGTAGCCGATTTTGGCGAGATGTTCGGCGCTCAGTTTGGCGGCGGGGCATCCGAGGGTGCGGCACGAGCCGTTGTCGGGTAGATATAGCCCGATGATGGCGCGGAGCAGGGTGCTTTTGCCCGAGCCGTTGGCTCCCAGCAGGCCTATGATGCGACCCGGCTCGATTTGCAGATTGACGTCGGCGAGGGCTTGGATTCGCCCGAAACGAATGGAAAGGTTTTTGATGTCCGCGATCAGATGTTCAGTGTTCATTTTGTCCTCCGTGGGTTGGCAAGAAGTTCACTATGGATTTTTTGAAATAAACGGATTGCCTCATCTTGTGGGATGGAAAATTGGGTGGTTAGGACGGCAGCTTTTCTTAAAAGATCTTCGAGGATTTTTATTTTTATCGTTTGGTTTTTTCGACTGGCCCCTGGTGAGACGAATAACCCGATCCCGCGGCGGCGGTCCAGCAGACCTTCGGTTTCCAAAAGGCTGTAAACTTTGCTGATGGTCATGGGGTTGACCTTCAGTTCCGCTGCCAGGTCGCGGACCGAAGGGAGTTGCGAGCCACTGGCCAGTTGGCCTGCCATGATCTGGCGGCGAATCTGGTCCACCGCCTGACGAAAGATCGGGACTCCGCTATGTGTATCTATGTCCAGTAACACCAGATTCCTCCAGTAAATATTAGTGTATTGGTATAGTAATACACATTTATGGGAAATGCAAGAGGAAAATTGTATTTTTTTAAAAAATCATAAGGATGTGAGTGCCTGACTCATTTTTATGGCCATCACTTGGTTTAGCATCAGGAAAAGAACCCCCGATTACCATCGGGGGCTAGTCAGAAGTCGGGAAACTATTTTAGGCGATGTAGGTTGACGCGGCGGTGGTTCCGCCTCGGCCTGTCCAGTTGGTGTGGAAGACCTGTCCTCGAGGTTTATCGACTCGCTCGTAGGTGTGAGCGCCGAAATAGTCTCGCTGGGCCTGGAGGAGGTTGGCGGGGAGACGTTCACTGCGATAGCCGTCGAAATAGGCCAGGGCGGAACTGATCGTGGGAATGGGGATTCCCAGATTCACGGCGGCGGTTACCACTCGGCGCCAGGCGGATTGGCCTTTTTCGACTATGTCTTTGAAGAACGGGTCTAATAAGAGATTCGTCAGGTTGGGATTGTTGTCGAAGGCTTCCTTGATTTTTCCGAGAAAGACGGAGCGGATGATGCATCCGCCTCGCCACATGAGGGCGATTCCGCCGTAGTTTAGGTTCCATTTGTATTCTTTGGCGGCGGAGCGCATGAGTTGATAGCCCTGGGCGTAGGAGATGATCTTTGAGGCGTAGAGGGCTTTTCGGAGGTCGTCGATCATTTGCGTTTTGTCGAGTTTGATTTTTTCCACATTACCCTTAATGAGTTTGGAGGCTTGGACGCGTTCGTCTTTGATGGCGGAGAGGCAACGGGCGAAGACTGCTTCGCCGATCAACGTGAGTGGTTGGCCGGAGTCGAGGGCGGCGATAACGGTCCATTTTCCGGTGCCTTTTTGACCGGCGGTGTCGAGGATCAGATCGACGACGGAGTTGCCTTCTTCGTCTTTATAACCGAGGATGTCGCGGGTGATTTCGATCAGGTAGGAATCAAGCTCGCCGCTGTTCCAGTCGGAAAAGACCTTGTGCATTTCGCCGTTGGTCATTCCCAACGCTTGTTTCATCATGTGATAGGTTTCGCAGATCATCTGCATGTCGCCGTATTCGATTCCGTTGTGAACCATTTTGACGAAATGTCCGGCTCCGTTTTCTCCGACCCAGTCGCAGCAGGGTTCGCCGGTGTCCGTATGGGCGCAGATGGTTTGGAAGATTTTTTTAACGTGCGGCCAGGCTGCGGGTGAACCGCCGGGCATCATGGACGGGCCTTTGAGGGCGCCTTCCTCACCGCCGGAAACGCCGGTGCCGAGGTAGAGCAGGCCTTTGCTTTCGACATATTTGGCGCGGCGGATGGTGTCGGGGAAGTGAGAGTTTCCGCCGTCGATGATGATGTCGCCTTTTTCAAGATGGGGGATGAGCAGTTCGATAAAATCGTCGACCGCTTGGCCGGCTTTGACGAGGAGCATGACTTTTCGCGGGCGTTTGAGGTTGGCGGCGAGTTCCTGGATGCTGCGGCAGCCGATGATTTTTTTGCCTTTGCCCGCGCCCTGGGTGAAGGCATCGACTTTTTCGACCGTGCGATTGAAGACGGCGACGGTGAAGCCTTTGCTTTCGACGTTAAGGACAAGATTCTCGCCCATGACGGCAAGACCGATAAGACCGAAATCTGCTTTTGACATTAAATTGTCTCCTATTTTTAAATTAAGAGGTTTAGATTAATGGTTTGGGTAAATTTAGTCAAGAACGCAGCGTGAGGTTTGGATTTTTTTACAATAGAAATGTAAAAACATTTTGAGGGGTACGGTATACTATCCTGCTATGGGAAAATTACGATTTATCCTGGGTCGCGCGGGAACTGGCAAGACGCGGTACTGTTTGAATCAAGCGGTACGGCGGTTGCGGGAGTCGGCGTTGGATGGTCCGGCGGTGGTTTTGCTGGTGCCGGAGCAGGCGACGTTTCAGATGAGTCGGACACTGGCGAGATGGAAAGGGTTGCGGGGGTTTGTTCGGGCGAAGGTGGTTAGTTTTCGGAGTTTGGCCAGACAAGCCATAATCGCGGGCGGGGAGGTTAAAAAGCCGTTATTGAATTTTTCGCGTAAAGTAGTGATGCAGCGGATATTGGCGGCGATGCAGGGAGAGTTGAAGTTTTGGAACAATGTCCGGCCGGAGCGGATTTCGGGGGCGATTTTACAGCTTTTGGATGAATTGTCGCAGGCGGAGCTTGGGCCTGAAAAGCTGGAGGAGATTTGTCGGGGGATGGCGGTGTCGGGGGAATTGGGGGATAAGCTTAGCGATTTGATTCTGGTGGGGAGGGCATATTTGAAGATGGATTTTGCGGGGTTGGAGGATCCTCTGGGGTATCTGGACCGGTATCGCCAGATGATTGATAAACTTGAGTGGTTGAAGGGGTCGTATTTGTTTGTGGATGAGTTTTCGGGGTTCACGGGACAGGAATACGCGGCATTGGGCGCGACGATGCAGGCGGCGAAGGAGACTTGTATTACGCTTAGTTTGGACCCGGATCGGTTGGGGAAAGAGCCGTTGGCGGAGGAACTTCGGAATTTTTGGCCTTGCGAGGAGACTTATTTTCGGTTGATGGATTTGGCGAAGGGGGCGGGGGTGGCGGTTGGGGGTCCGATTGTTTTGAGATCGGGTGGGCGGCGATTTCGGAATAGTTCGCTGCTCTGTCAACTGGAGAGAACACTGGCGGGGGGCGAAGAGAAAATTAAATATCCAATATCCAACACTCAACACCCAATGTCCAATGGAGGAGAAGAGCGAGGGGATATTTTGCTGGTTTCAGCCCAGGAGCCGGCGCACGAGGTGGAATTGGCGGCGGGGAAGATTTTGCAGCTGGTCAGAGAAAAAGGTTACCGATTTCGGGATTTGTCGGTGATTTTGCGGTCGCTGGATTCTTATGAACATTCGATTCGATATTCGTTTGAGCGGTATCATATTCCTTATTTTTTGGATGTTCGCCGGCCTATTGCTCATCATCCATTGACACGTATGATCCAGGCGGCGATTGGAGCAGTGGGAAGCGGATTCGAGACACGATGGATGCTTCGGTATTTGAAATCGGGGATGACGACTATTCCGGAATATGCGGTGGGACGGATCGAGAATTATGTTTTGGCGCATGGGATCGAGGGGAAGAATTGGCTAGCGGAGTGGCGGTATCGGACGGATTCCGCTTCGTCGGGGGATGAGTGGAATTTTGCGGCGATTAATGACTATCGACGAGAACTGGTTAGGCCGCTAAAAAATTTGGAGGGGGTTATTGGGGTTCGGGATGGGATTTCGCAGGGGTTTTCCGTTGAGGGGATTATTGACGGGCTTGTGGGATTTTTGGTGGAAATGGACGTATCGAAAAAATTGGAAGAATTGCAAAATGCAAATTGCCAATATCAAAATTCAAAATTTAAGAAAGACCAGAACTCTCAGATTCATCAGCAAATTTGGGAGGTTTTGGTGGAATTGCTTGGGCAGTTGAAGGTTACGCTGGCGGGGAAGGATTTGGGGCTGGTGGAGTTTTTGGAGGTTTTGACGGATAGTTTTTCGGAATCGACGGTGGGGGTGATTCCGTCGAGCGCGGACCAGGTATTGGTGGGTACGATCGAGCGGTCGCGGCATCCGGCGGTTCGGGGGAGTTTTGTGCTGGGGTTTAATGAAGGGGTGTGGCCGTTGCCGCCGGTAGATGACGTGGTGTTGACGGATAGTGAGCGGGCGAGATTTTCCTGGAAGGATTTGCCGGTAAAGGGAAGCGCCGCTGGGTATTATCTCAAGGAGCAATATCTGACTTATATCGCGTTGACGCGGGCGAGTGAGTTTTTGTGGGTTAGTTTTTCGCGGTGGAACGGTGCGGGGTCGGGGATGTTGCCTAGTCGGTATTTGGGTGGGATTGCGCGGGCTGGGGGGAAGGAAATTATTGCGCTCCGCGAAGAGGTACCCTCTGTGAGAGCGGTTGGAGGGGATTTGGTTTTACCTTTGACCGGGACGAAATTGGTTGGCGATGTGATTATGAAAATCCGCGGGGGAGAGGGGGATTTTTGGGTGGAATTGGGGGAGAGGTTAAATACGCATCCGAAGACGCGGGAGGTGTTCAGGGATTTCGTGAAAGGGTTTTCCGGTCAGAACCTGGCGGAAATATCTGCCCAGGTGGCGGGAGAGTTGTATTCGCGGCAGGTGAGTTTTTCTCAGATTGAAAGTTTTTATCGATGCCCGTTTCAGTATTTTTGTAAATATGGTCTGGGATTGCGGATTCCTCCGCGGTACAAACTTGAGCCGGTGGATTTGGGGCAGTTTCGGCACGATGTGATGGCCCAGGTGTGGAAAGAAATAGTGAGACTGGGGGAAAGGTGGAAAGGTGTTACCGGGGAGCAGGTTCGGGAGATTGTTGGCGGGGTGGCGGCGGCTTTGGGAAAAGATGACAAGTATCGAGTTTTGCTTAGCAATGCCCGGAATCGTTTTATTTTGGATCGAACGCGGTATGAGCTTACGTTGGCGGTGGTTGAACAGCTTCGGATGGTTAAACCCAGCCGATACCGGCCTGTGGAATTTGAGACGAAATTTACTTATCCGATAACGGTCGATGGGACCAGTTATGAACTGGTGGGACGGATTGATCGGATTGACACCAACCATGAGTGGGTGCTGATAATCGACTATAAGAGCGGAGCGACATCGTTTAAATTGCGGGATTGGTTCGCGGGGGCGCAGTTGCAGTTGCCGGGTTATTTGTTTGTTTCGACGCAAGACGGCAGACGGGCGGCGGGGGCGATATTTTTGCCGCTGGTTCCGCAAAGAGCTAAAGGTAACGGGAGTTTTTTTCCCGCCAGCGGGTTCATCAATGTTGAGGCGCTGACTGGTTTGGTGGATTTGGAGACGGAGGAATATCCTTATGGAATCAAGATCAAAAAGGACGGTCAGCCGGCGGAGAATGGACCGGTGGTTTCGGAAGAAGTGATGGCGGGGATTTTGCGGCGGACGCGTAAGATGGTGGAGGATGGGTTAAGGGCGATGGGGAAAGGGGAAATCGGAATTACACCTTATTTTGATGGTAAGGTGAGCGTTTGCCCGCTTTGCGAGATGCACGGAGTTTGCCGGTTCGATCATTACGTGAATCGATATCGAGGAATTGGGAAAATCAGCAAAGAAACCCTTTTAGAAGAGATCACAAAATAATGGTTGAGCAATGGAAAGCCAGACAACTTGAGGCGATACGATGGGGCGACGGAGAGGTGATTGTTTCGGCGTCGGCGGGGACGGGCAAGACTTCGGTAATTATCGAGCGGGCGTGGGAGTTGGTTCGGGATCGGAAGGCGAATATCGACGAGATATTGATTGTGACGTTTACGGACGACGCGGCGGAGCAGCTCAAAACCAAGTTTCATAAACGACTTGATGAGGAGCTTGGCAAGGTCGATCAAGGGTCTTTGCGGGGATATTTGCGGGATCAGTTGCAGCGGCTTGACCGGGCGCAGATCAGTACGATTCATTCGTTTTGCCGGCGGGTGGTTCGGGAAAATTATCACCGGTTGGGGATCAGCAGCGAGGTGGAGGTGATTCCGCCGGAGCAGGCGGAACTGCTCAAGCATCGAATACTGGATGAGATTTTTGAGGGGTGTTATGCGGATAGCGGAGAATTTGGTGAGCGATTCAGAAAATTGGTGGGGCAATATGGCGGGCGAGGGGTGGATGAAGGGTTGGGCGGGACGATTTTGTCATTACACTCGTTTTTGGGGTCGTTGGCGCGGCCTAAAGAGTGGTTGACGCGAATTCGGCAGATGATTGAACTTTATCGAGCGGCGGATTTTTCGGTTACTCAATTGGCGGTTTGGGAGATTCTGAAGAGTGCCTGGTTAAAAAAGTTGGAGGAGTTTTCAAAACAGTTGAATACGTCTCGGCAGGCGGTTTTCGGCCATGGCGGCGTGAAATTGGGGGATTATCTGGATAGTCTGGTGGATGTTGTGGAGCGGCGGCGAAAATGGCTTTTGGAAGGACGGGCGGCGGAGATTTTACGGGAGATGGAAGAGTCGTTGCCGCGGAGTCCGGCAGTTAAAAAAGATTCGCCGGAAAACGAATGGTGGGGTGATGTGCGGGAGGACGTGGATTTGGTAAAGGATGGGTTGAAAGAGTGGCCCAGGGAAATCGGAATGGCGCTTTCGGGTCAGGAGAAAGTGTTGCGGGAGCAGGCAGAGTTTTTGGAAACGCTGCTGGAGTTGGTCACACGCTTTTCGCACGCGTTTGGGGAAGAAAAAGAGAAGGAAGGGCGGCTGGAGTTTGATGATTTGCAGCGATTGGCGCTTTTGGTGTTGGAAGGAGGAGAAGAGAAGAGGGCGGAGCAAGCCCCGCCCCTACAAGATCGACAATACAAATATGTGTTGGTGGATGAGTATCAGGATATTAATGAACTTCAGGATACGATTATTCGGTTGGCGGAGAGTGGGAATTTGTTCATGGTCGGGGATGTTAAACAGAGTATTTACCGGTTTCGATTGGCGGAGCCGGAGATTTTTCAACGGCTGTATCGGATGGGAAAGCCTGGGGGCGAGGGTGGGTTGGGTCGGATCGATTTGTTGGATAATTTCCGGTCGCGGCGGGAGGTAATTGAGGCGGTGAACGCGGTGTTTACGCCGATCCTGCGCGGTGGAGAATTGGAGCTGGAATATACCGAGGGGAGTCGGTTGGTTTATGCGTCCAATTATCCGCCGGTGAATTGCGATCTGTCGGCGGAACTGCATATTCTGGAACGGAGGATGGAATTAGGGGAAGAGGAGGACGCGGACGAAAATGAAATTGTGGAGATGGAGTCGGTGGAGCGGGAGGCGTTTGTGACGGCCAGGCGCATTCGGGAATTGCTGGATAGCGGATTTACGATTACCGCGGGGGGGCAGACGCGGGCGGTGAGGGAGGAAGATATTGTCATTTTGTTTCGGAGCGTACGGAATACGGCGGGGATTTATATTTCGATGCTGCGGCGGATGGGTTTGAGGGCGTATTGCGAGCAGATCGAGGCGTTTTTGGAATATCCGGAAATCGCGGATATCGTTTCGTTGCTGAAGGTGCTGGATAATCCGTTTGGGGATATTTCACTGGCGACGGTGCTTCGCAGCCCGCTGGTGGGAGCGGATTTGACGGAGTTGGCGAAGATTCGGCTGGGGGAAAAGGGGTATTTGTTTTCGGGGCTGATGAAGTTTGTGAAAGAACATGCGGACGATCCGTCGGCGGAGAAATTTGCACGATTTTTGGAAAGATATGAGACGTGGCGACGGTCGGCGGGGTGCTGCAGTGTGGCGGAGTTGGTGCAGGAGATTTACCTGGAGACGTCGTATCCGGATTATGTTCGGGCGGGTATGCCCGGTCAGCACGGCGGGGAGAATTTGGATCAGTTTTTGAAATTGGCGTGGCAATTCAGTGCGGACGGTCGATGCGATTTGCCGCAATTTTTGAATTATCTGGATTTGATGGGTGAGCAGTCGAAGGCGATTTCGGGCGTTGGGGGCGGGGGCGGCCAGGGGATCAAAATACAGACGATTCATGGGAGCAAGGGATTGGAGTATCCTGTGGTGGTATTGGGGAACCTGGGCAAAAAGGTGAATTTTCAGGATATTCGCGGGGACATTCTGATTGATCGGGAATTGGGGGTCGGAATGAAGGATGTAGACCCGGTGAGCATGAGCAGAAGCGAGACGCTGGGGTCGCTGGTAATCGGAAAGTCGATACGGAATAAGACGATCGCTGAAGAAATGAGATTACTTTACGTGGCAATGACGCGGGCGAAGGAGAAATTGATTTTGGTGGGCAGCGCTTATCTGGAAAGTTTGATGAAGGGATTAACGCGGATTAATTGGGAGGAGGGATTGACGGCGGGGAAGGTTGCGCGATGGGATACACCGTTGGGATGGGTTTGTTTGGCGATGGCGTCGGGCGAAGATGGATTACATAAGATGCAAGACGTGTTGGGATCATCGGCGGAACGGACGGTTCAATGCGGACCGTTTAAAATTACGAGTTATCCGTCATGGGATAAGGTTTCGGGTTTCGAGTTTCGAATTTCGAGTCGGGAGAAGAAAAGAGAAGAAGTCGCCGTACCGGCGACTGCTAAACAAGAAATACAGAAAATTATGGAACAACTGGAATGGATTTATCCCTGGGAGGAAGATGTTACCCTACCGCCGTCGGTTTCGGTGACGAATTTGGTGAATATGGCGGAAGAGCATTTTCAGACGTTTTTACCTGTTAGTGAGAGGGGGAATTTGGGGTTGGAGAAGGGTCGGGCGTGGCATGGGTTTATGGAAAAGTTGGATCTTCATCGGCCAATGGAACGAGGGGAGTTACACCAACAACTTGAGGAGATGGTGGCGGGGAAAATTTTGACCCGTGCCCAGGGCGAGTTAATCGACTTGGAGAAGGTGGAGCGGTTCTTCCAGAGTCGGCCGGGAAAGATGATGCTGGAGTATCGAGATCGGTTGTATCGGGAGTTGGCGTTTACGTATTCGCTGGCCGCGAAGGAATTCCCCCAAAAGGCGCGGCTTGGCCAGACCGCTGAGCCGGTGCTGATTCAGGGGGTGGCGGATTGTTTGATCCGGACGAATGAGGGGTTTGTGATCGTGGATTACAAGACGAACCGGATCGAGGCGTCGGAGGTGGACCGGATGGTGGAGCATTATCGGATACAAATAGAATTATATAGTAAGGCCATAAGCGAAATCGTCGGTGGACGAATTGCTTCGACGTGGTTGTATTTTACGGAGCCGGATTCGGCGGTGCAGGTGGGTTAAAAAATTTTGGGTTTTGGGATAGGTTCTCTTTATCTTTAAAATTTTCTTTGAAAATTTATCAAAAATTCTTGAAATACCTTATGTGTAGATTAATATGAACAAGCATAGTCTGTCACTCCCTTATCTTATATGGAGGTTTTTATGAAAAAGATCGTGGTTGTTCTCGGATTAATGTTTCTTGTCTCTCTTTTCCTTTCTCCCTTTACCGCTCTGGCTGTTACAGGCGAAACAGCGCAGATTGGCACTCCGGAGGTTAATGAGCCTTCGGCGGGCAAAGCCCCTTCTTTGACCATCGAACAGGAGGATAAGGAATTGGGCTGGGAAAAGCCTATGAAGGAATTGACCTTAAGCGCGAATTATTATCTCTGGTCGGATAATATTTTCCGCGGGGTCAACGTGAGTGAGTATGCCGGGGAAGGCCGGGAGCAACCCGTCCATCAGATGGACGTGAGCGGTGAATACAAATTCACCAAGGTTTTTGGCGTGGGCGGAAAGTTTTTTGCCAGTTGGGCCGTGGCGGATAACGCGTTATGGGGTAATGACCGGAATATTCAGGAGCTTCGGTATACTCCCTATCTCTTTGCGGATATCGAGCAGATCGCGTCCCGGGTGATGTTGGGCTTTAACTTTTTCAATTATCCGAACGCCCCGTCTGGAAAAAACGATGATATGGAATGGTATTTCCAAATCTGCCATAACGACGCGTGGATGTGGAAGGCCCTGTGGCCTGATAATACAAAAGGGGTCTTGAACCCGTTCCTGTTCGTGGCCCAGAATATCGATGAGGCAGGAGGCGGAATGGCGGCACTGTTGGGGGTTAACCACCCGTTCGACGTCCCCGGCATCAAGTACCTGACCTGGAACCCGCAGTTGTCGCTGGCGGCAGACCACCGGCTCGTTGGAAAACTGGTCGCGGATAATCCCACGACGAAGATGTTATTTATCAATTATGGGATGACCCTGTCGTATAATATCGCCAAAGCCTTAAAGCTGCCTCCTGCTGTCGGTGATATCACGGTTTCCGGGAACCTCTATTATTCGCAGGCCTTTGCCGACTACATTCACGATGTGCTGTACGGCGGGTTGCAGGTCGGATGGGCCTGGTAGCGTTTGCGAAAATCGACGCGAGATATAGAATCGTAATGATTATTTGAGACTTGGAGATATGGAATGGTGAATAATAAGATTTTACTGCGAGAAGATCAGTTGCCGCGGCGTTGGTATAACGTGGCGGCGGATATTAAGGAGCATCTGTCGCCCCCCATCGATCCGGGGACGGGTAATCCGATGGACCCTGGAAAGCTGAAGGTTCTGTTTGCCGAAGCGTTGATCGAGCAGGAGATTTCCACGGAGCGGTGGATTTCGATCCCGGAGGAAATTCTTGACCAGTATGCGGTGTGGCGTCCTACGATGCTGATTCGAGCACGGCAGCTGGAACAGTATTTGGGAACTCCGGCGCGGATTTATTATAAGCAGGAAGGTGTCAGTCCTCCGGGGAGTCACAAAACCAATACGGCGATTCCGCAGGCGTTTTACAATAAGAAAGAGGGGATCAAGCGTCTGACGACGGAGACTGGGGCGGGACAGTGGGGGTCGGCGCTGTCGTACGCATGCCAGAAATTCGGGATAGAGCTTTTGGTGTATATGGTGCGGTGCAGTTATGAGCAAAAGCCGTTTCGGAAGATTTTGATGCGGATGTGGGGGGCAAACGTGTTGCCATCTCCGTCGGATATGACGGAATGCGGTCGGTCGATCCGGGCGCAGTATCCGGATACCCCGGGATCATTGGGGATCGCGATTTCGGAGGCTGTGGAAGACGCGTTGAAACGGGATGATACGCATTATACGCTGGGCAGCGTGTTGAATCATGTGATGCTGCATCAGACGGTGATCGGTTTGGAAATCAAGGAGCAGCTAAAGAGCATTAACGAAAAGCCGGACGTTTTGATCGCGTGCACGGGCGGTGGAAGCAATCTCGCTGGGACGATTTTTCCGTTCGTGCCGGAAAAGCTCAGCGGAGCGAAGATACGATTTGTGGCGGTGGAGCCGTCGAGCTGCCCGTCGCTGACACGTGGGCGGTACGTGTACGATTTCGGGGATATGGCCAAGCTTACGCCTCTTTTGAAGATGTACACGCTGGGGCATGATTATGTGCCTCCGGCGATTCACGCGGGCGGGCTTCGCTATCATGGTCAGTCGCCTCTTTTGAGCGCATTGACAAAAATGGGACTGGTGGAGGCGGTGGGTGTTAAACAGCTTGGAGTGTTCGACGCGGCGAAGATTTTTATCATGACGGAGGGCGTGGTTCCGGCTCCGGAGACGGCGCATGCGATTCGAGTGACGATCGATGAGGCGTTGGAGGCGAAGAAGACGGGTGAGCCAAAGGTGATCGTGTTTACATTCAGCGGGCATGGGCATTTTGATATGGCGGCGTATGAGGCGTATATGGACGGAAAGCTGACGGATTATGATTATCCGCAGGAGGCCATTGAGCGGTCGATGCGGAATTTACCAAAAGTGGGGTAGATGGTGCAGGAAGGATTTTGTTTGTGAAACGGCGGATCGGATTGCTGATCGGGATGTTTGTGGTGGGCGTCATTGGATGTAGCGTGCCGGACCTTAGCAATTTTACGGCAGTGATGTCGGGGACATTAAGCGTTGTGTTTGTCAATGAGACGCCGTTTAGCGTTTCGACGTTTTATGGGGTTTATAATCCGTTGGATGCGGCGCATGGGGTGGTGGTAAAAAGCGTAACCCTGGCGGGAGGGGCTTCGAGTACTGCAGAGGAGACGGTTCCGACGAGTCGGAATTTGGACGTGGCGGGAGCGTTGTTGCGTCTGGCAGCCCAGCTCGGCAGTCCGGCGGGAGTGGACCCGAATGCGATTACTGATAATATTTCGTTTCTTAATGCGGACAATACAACGGCGGGAACGGCGCCGGCGGGGCGTTTTTTTGTAGGGGTTGATTACGGTAGTAATGATTTTATTGAGATTCATTTCAAGCAGGTGCCCGGGACGACGGATCAGTTTACGGTGGAGATGAAGGCCAGTCCGCCGGATACTGGGCAATAAGACGGCTGCATAACATCCACAAGAACCCCCGATTGCCATCGGGGGCTAGTCTGATGGGCGTGTTATCGGGATCGTTGTTCGGGGGGTTTTGATTTCCATCGTCGGTGAAGCCAGAGGTATTGTGTGGGGTCTTTTCGGACCATTCGCTCCAGGGCTTGATTGAAGCGGGTGGTGATGTAGAGGACTTCGTTTTCCTGGCCTTGCCATTCATGGGGGTGGATAATTTCCTCGGCTTCCACTTCATAGCGGAATTTTTCCCAGCTGGTTCGCCTTGCGCATCCGATGATGAGCGGAACGTTCATTTCGCGGGCGACGAGGGCGATGGATTTATAGGTGGAGGCCTTTTGGCCGAAGAAGTCAACGAACAAACCCTTATGGCCGGCGTCCTGATCGGCGATGAATCCGAGTGGGGAACCTTGTCGGACAATCTGTTCCATACTGGCCGAGGCACCTTTTTTGTATAGAAGGCGCAGGCCATGCTGTTCGCGGATTCGGACGATGTATTCGTTGATGTAGGGGTTGTCGGGAGGGCGCATTACGGCGACGATATCAAAGCCGAGGGTGGCGAGCACATATCCGAGGACTTCCCAGCTTCCGTAATGGCCGGTGAGTAGAATGGCGCCGCGATTTTCGAGGAGGACCTTGAGAGCGGGTTCAAAGTTTTTAAAGGTAATGTAGTTGTACCAGGAATAGAGAGAGATCAGACGTTCGGAATAGAGGCATTCGATGGCGAACATAACAAGATGCCGACAGGAGGCTTTGGCGATGGCTTCAAGCTCCTTTTCGGAATATTCCTTGCCAAAGGCGATCCGGAGGTTGTCCATGATCTGGTCGCGATGCTTTCGGCGAAGGATTTTTTTGACCAGGGGGATGTCTGAGTTGATGATTTTCCAGAGAATATCTCCCATCCATCGGCCGGTGCGGAGGTTCATGTCGATTGGAAAAAGATGGAACAGTGCCGCCAGGCAGCGCAGGGCGAGGTATGAGAGATAATCCAGAACTTTATTTCGTTTTTTCATTATGGAGATTTTACAGTGCAAAGTAGAAATTGAAAATTTAAAAATGTCTTCCGGCGGCGCTTTAAAGAGAGGCGCACGCAATGCGTCTCTACGCGCGAGCGGATTTGTGGAGTTGGTCGGACATGATCTGGCGAAATCGGTTGATGATTTTTCGGACCTCCATTTGCTCGGTTTCGGACAATCCCATGACGAGTTTCATGTTGGACACGAGCCTGCGTTTGCGGTATTCGTCGCGGGATTTTTTCCCCTGTTCGGTTAAATTGACATTGATCCGCCGCTTGTCCTGGGTGTTAATGGTGCAGGAAATAAAGGGTTTTTCGCCCTTGCTCTCCAGAGCGCGAATAATTCGGGACATTTGGGCTGGTCTGACGTCGAGGACCTGCTGCAATTCACCCACGGTGCACAGGCCTCGTTCGGCGAGGGTGTCGAGGGCGACGAATTCGGGTTCAGTTAGATCATAGGGGTCGTCCGCGCGATTTCGATGGCGTAAGGCCCAGAACATGAAGTGCAGATTAAAAAATTCCAGGGCGAGCGCCTCCATTCGTTCACGTTCGTCCGCGGAAAGATTTTTTTGACGTGCCGTTGCCAAATTGATATCTCCTTATGCCTGCTAATCGTTATCATAAGACATTAATTTACATGTGTCAACTAAAAATAATTTGATTTAATAATTCGTGGGCGAGGTAGCTGCTTCGGACGAAAGGGCTGGCGGCGAAGGCGAGGAAGGGGAGATTTTCCCTGGTCCAGAGGGTTAATTGGTCGAACCACTCTGGGGAAAGGTATCGCTGGGTGGGACAATGATTGACGGAGGGCGCGAGATATTGACCGACGGTTACGATTTGACATCCGGCGTCCGCGAGATCGCGTAAAGACTGGCGGAGTTGGTCGTCGGTTTCACCCAGGCCGACCATCAGACCGGATTTGACATAAATGGCTGGGAAATTTGTTCGGACGTATTTTAGGACAGCCAGGGACCGGTGGTAATCGGCTTGTGGGCGGATTTGCGGGGTCAGGGATTCGACCGTTTCGAGATTGTGGTTGAAGATTCGCGGTTCGGCGCGGGCGACGGTGTCGAGGCAGTCGCGGCGGCAGTGAAAATCGGGGGTGAGGACTTCGATGGCGGAGGTGGGAAGTATTTTTCGGAGTTCTATAATGGTTTGGGCGAAATGGCCTGCCCCTTCGTCGGGTAGATCGTCGCGGGTTACGGAGGTGATAACGACATGCCGGAGATTCATTGCCTGGGCGGCTTGGGCGACTCGGAGGGGTTCGTCGAGTTCGATGGGCGATGGGGTTCCCTTTTCAACGGCGCAGAATTTACATTGTCGGGAGCAGGTTTTTCCAAGGATCATAAAGGTGGCGGTTCCCGCGGACCAACACTCTCCCAGGTTTGGACAGTTGGCAGATCGGCAGACGGTGTGCAGATGAAGGTCTTTGAGGAGATTTTCGATTTTAACATATTCCCGGCCGTGGGGGAGAGGACGTTTAAGCCAGACTGGTAAACGGCGGGTGGGCTTGTTATAATTTTCGTTTTCGGTTGCCATAGTAATATCTTAGTGGCAGCGAGTGATTACGTCAAATTGTCGCAAGAAAAATATAGAGAGTATTATGTTCAAGATTAAAAAAGAAGCCGCCGTGCCGGCGATTGCACAACGAGCAATTCGCACAGATTGGTCCTGGATGGTTCTGAGTGGACTTTCGGTGGGATTGTTTATTGTCTGGTTGGCGGCGGGGGGATACCGGTGGGACGGGTATCCTTGTTTTATTTGGAACGCGGGCCTGGTCGTCCGATCTTTGTATTTACTGGTTCTTTTGGGAACCGTCATTTATTTTTGCCATTTGCTTTTGAAAATAGCGGTGGGCACGGAATCTCTTTCTTCCGGGTCTGCGATTGCTTCTTTCGTCAGTTTTATTCTTCTGCGCATTATTTTGAGTAGTGCGATACCGCTGGTGAATGACGAAGCGTACCACTGGCTTTGGCCTGCGAAGATTGATTGGTGCTATTACGATCACGGAGGGATGCTGGCTTGGGTGGTGTATCCGTTTCGGTGTATCAGTAAATCGGTTCTGGCGGCCCGGATGGGTCCAATCATCATGGGAACCGTTACCGTCCTGCTGTTGTGGCGATTTTCTCGGTGGTTGACGGGCGATCCCAAGATAGCCGACCGGTGCCTGGCGGGGATGATGATTCTCCCGGCGGGTCTGATCGGGACAACACTTTTGTTGACGGATACCCCGCTGGCCGTCCTGTGGATCGCCGGACTCTGGACCACAATGCTCGGTATTCGCCGTCAGGGTCTGGGGTGGTGGATTTTGGCGGGGATGTGCTGGGGATTTGGATTGGACTGCAAATTTCTCGGTATTCCCCTGATGGGGATGTCTTGTTTGTATCTGCTGATCGATCCTAAGGGACGGGCGGCGCTCAAAACATTCGGACCGTATCTGGCCGTCCTGGTGGCAGGGGTAGCTTTTTTGCCCACGATCCTGTGGAACGCGGAACACGGCTGGCAGACGTTTATTTTTCACTTTGTCTCGCGGGAACCAATCAAAGGGGTGTACCCGATGGGATTCCTTAACTACTGCGGTTATCAGTTTTTTTTGATCGGACCTGTTTTTCTCATCTGGTCCCTTTTTGGGCCGCTGCCGTGGGGTTGGCGGGAATTTCGCAAGGGAAATTACCAAGCCGTGCTGTTGATTCTGACCGTTTATTGTCCGTTCATTCTCTACGTGGGCCTTCACGCATTCCGTCCGCCGGAAGTTGGGGGGATGAACTGGACGGTTCCATTGCTCGGATTGCTTGTGCTCATACTCGTGTGGTCCGCGGGGCAAAGCCCTTCGGCCAAGTACTGGTTGAAAGGATCGCTGGTGGCCGGGAGCATTACCACATGTTTGCTAGTGATTGTCCTGATGGGGCAGGTGTTTCTCGGTCCGGAAGCCGTCTATGCTATCGCTCGTCCGTGGACCACTGAACATCGAATCAACTCAAAACTGGTGATGTTCTTCGGGTCGATGCCCATGGGCCGGGAGATTGACGTTCTTTACCCGCGGTATAGCCGGAAGCATAAAGTCTTCGTGATGGCCCGACAGTATAGGCACGCGGCGGAACTGACGGAATACAGTTCGGTTGTCCCGCTGGTCTTGAATTATGGGAACGATTCGATCTATGGCCAGTGCTTTCGGTATTGGAACCAACCGCAGTCCCATCAAGGAGAGGATTGCCTGTTCGTCAGCGACCACCCGCTTTCGCGGAACCATTTGAATGTGCTCAAACGGTCGTTCCAGTCGGTGGAATTGCTGGGGCCGTCGGAACGAGCTCCCTGGAACCGCATCGGAGCGTTGCACTGTGTCTATTATTGCCGCAACCTGATACATTTTCCACAAGGCGCAGACGCCCAACAATAAAACAGGAACGGTTTTATTAACCGAAGTGTCCGACGAAAAAATGTAATCGGCCAACCGTATTTCCTTGTGCTGACACGCAAAATAACCCCAAAATATAGGTTGGATTATTCCCATAATCATTCTAACATTCTCAAGAATGTTAGAATGAGATTAAGGGCATTTCAAATTCTTTCTTTTCTTTTGTGGATTTGCCTATCATAATCTGGAAAACAGTAGACGAGTAGACAAGTAGTCGAGTAGACGGGTAGTATGGACGAGCAAAAGAATATACAAAAGTCGTTGCTTCAGTCACCACGCGGGACGCGGGATTTTTATCCGGAGCTGATGGTGCGTCAGCAGTGGCTTTTTGATCTTTGGCGCACGGTTAGTCTTCGGCATGGGTTTGAGGAATATGACGGTCCGATTTTTGAACATCTGGATTTGTATCAAATCAAATCGGGCGACGAAATCGTATCGCAGTTGTTTAGTTTTGCAGATCGGGGCGGACGAAATCTGGCTCTTCGGCCGGAATTGACTCCGACATTGGCGCGCATGGTGGCGGCCAAGGCGAGCAGTCTGCCTCGGCCGATTAAATGGTTTTCCATTCCCCGGTTGTGCCGTGCGGAACGGCCTCAGCGGGGACGGCTTCGGGAGTTTTTCCAGTGGAATATAGATATTATGGGGTCGGGAGATGTGCTGGCGGATGCGGAGTGCATTTTTGTCGCCCTGGATTTTTTACGGCAGATCGGATTGGGACCCGAATTGGTCGAGCTTCGGGTCAACAGCCGACCGATTGTCGCTGCACTGCTGACCGACGCAGGCATCGGGGCTGATCGGCATGAACAATTTTACGCCATTCTGGATAAATTTGATAAATTGCCTTCCGAGCAGTTTGATGCTTTTGCCCGAGAGCAAAAGGTGTCGCAGCAGGAATTAATGTCTTTGAAGAATATGTTGAACGTGCCGAATCTGGCAGCGCTATCGGATTTAGCGACGTCGGAGGATAGCCAAAGGGAACTGGCCAAATTGCAGGAACTTCATCGCGATTTGGCTTCTTTCGGGGTCGGCGATTATTTTGTTTATAAACCCTCGGTGGTGCGAGGGTTGGCATATTATACGGGAATTGTTTTTGAGATTTTCGACCGCAGCGCCAAGATGCGGGCCATCGCGGGCGGCGGGCGGTATGATAATCTGATCAGCATGTTCGGCGGGCCGGCGATGCCTGCTTGCGGATTCGGCATGGGCGACGTGGTCTTGATGGACCTGCTGGAGGATTTGGGAAAAATACCCAGTTTGACCCCGCATCATCCGCCGGAGTTTTTCGTGATCGACGCTGAGGCGGAGTTATTTTCGCTGGCGTTAAAAATCACGGGGCAGTTGCGGAAACAGAATTTTGTCGCCGATTATTCGCCTAAACGTCAGGCAGTGGGAAAACAGCTTAAATACGCAGACAGCCGCCGAGCCTTGATCGTTCTGATCCTGGGCAGCGAAACCAGAGATCAAAACCTGGTCACTGTAAAAAATCTTAAAACGGGTAAGCAATTGCAGATCGATCTGGAGCGGTTTCTGGAAAATCCGGATCAAGTGCGAAATGACACCGCCGATGAATCCTGATAATAAAACCCGCTCGGCGGAGAACGGACCGAGCGGGAAAAGGAGAATGTGCAGTTGCGTTCGTTTGGTCTTGTGTGCCTCTCTATAGTATTATACGCTCGTGACTCGAGCGGGTTTTAAAATAATTTCGATTTTTTAGAAAAAAAACATCCAGATGAAATTACATAATCATTACGAGTCTGCCTTTCAAAATCTTTTGCAACAACGGGCGCTTCCGTATGTGGGGGTGGATGAAGCTCATCGGGCTGCCTTTGCCCAGGTGCAGCTGAAAAGCTTTGATTTTATTGTTTACCTGCCCCATCAGCGCAACCTGCTGGTGGACATCAAGGGGCGTAAAGCTCAGCCGGGAAAACAGGACTGGTTGTTCGATCCGTGGGTAGGTCGGGAGGATATTGAGGCCCTGAGCACATGGCAGGAGATTTTTGGAAATTCCTTCGCGGCCGCGTTTGTTTTCGTCTTCTGGCTCAGTGATTTTAACCGAATTGAGCTGTTCGAGCCATTTAAGTTTCGTGAGCAGTATTATCGGTTCTATGCCATTTATCTCGACGATTATCGTCAGTACATCAAGCCAAGATCAAGCCGCTGGGATACGATCACCATTCCGCGAGGTGTTTTTCAAGAACTGGCTTGGAATTTGGACCAGTTTTTTACCGATCTTTCACCGAAGAAGTAGTCCGCGTAGAGACGCATTGCATGCGCCTTAACCCGCCTTTTTCAGTGAACACAAATAATCCCAAAAATTTACTCCGCGCCGATGGGTCCGACGGTGGCGGAGGCGACTTCGACGAAGGCCATTCGTAATTGATGCAGTGTCTGATCCAGCAGGGCTTTTTCCTGGCTTGTCAGGTTGCCTTTTGTTTTTTCTTCGAGGACCGCCAACATATCGATATTGAATTTTGCCAATTCCAGGTCGAGCATCGGCTGCATGTTTGGATGCTGCCGAAGCCCAAGTGCCAGGAGAGTTTGCGTTGTAAACGTACTGACCAGCACGTCAAAGCTGGGTTTCGGCAACCGCTCCGGCTGGGCGGCCGAGGGTGCTGTTGCCTCTTTTGTCCTGGTTTCTTCCACTTTTTTTTCCTTCTCGGCCAGGCGGTGTTTTTCCTCCTGGGCCTGGCGTTTCCAATCATCGTCGATATAGATTTTCGGATTTTCCTTGTCGGCCATAATCCAATCTCCTTTCAGAGTTTGCCTATAATCATTTTCCTGATACAATTTTATGCTATGGATGATGTAAATCGAGAGTCTTTTATAACAAATTTGCGAAAGAAAATCAGCGATTTACCCAAGGCTCCTGGAGTTTATCTTTTCAAGGACGCCCAGGGGCGAGTCGTGTATGTGGGTAAATCGGTCGATCTTCGTTCGAGGGTAGCCAGTTATTTTCAACCCTCCGCGGACCTTGAATCCGCTCGCGGGCCCCGTATTTTCGAAATGATCAAGCAGGTGGCAACGGTGGATTACATCGAATGCGAAAATGAAGTCCAGGCTCTTCTCGATGAAAATCGTCTGATCAAGGACATTCAGCCGCCTTACAACGAACGGCTGATGGACGATAAATCCTACCCTTATCTGGAAATTACGATCCAGGATGAATATCCACTGGTATTCATCACTCGTGAACCAAATCCGAAATCGAAACTTTTCGGACCTTTTATTGATTCCGGTGGTCTGCGGGCGGCGTACCGGGAAATGCAGAAGATTTTTAAATTCTGCACCTGTGGGCGGCCTTTGAACCGCGAGGATATCGCCAAAAATCGCGAACGGCCCTGCCTGCTTTATTCCATCGGATTGTGCTCCGGGGCGTGTGCCGGAAAAATCTCAAACGAGGCGTATCGCGAGGATATCAAACGGCTGATCAAGTTTCTCGCCGGCGGCCGAAGGGCGGTTTTGAAGGAAATGCGAACGCAATTGAAGAAGGTGGTCAAAGAACTTCGCTACGAGCAGGCCGCCAAATTCCGTGACCAGATCAAAGCCCTCGAATCGCTCTCGCTGGCCGGTAAGCCCGATGTGGACCTTCAGCCGGAGGTTTTTTTCCAGGACCCGAAAGAGGGCTTGGAAAAATTGACCAAACTGTTGGGGATGGAACATCCTCCGCGAATTATCGAGGGGTTTGACATCGCCAACCTGCAGGGCGGGGAAGCCTGCGGTTCGATGGTCCAGTTCATCGACGGGATGGTTTTTAAAAGCGGCTACAAACGATTCAAGATCAAATACGCCGCCAACCGCAGCGACGATTATGATATGATTCGAGAAGTAATCGCCCGCCGTTATCGGCATGTGGCTGTGGGGGAAGAACTCTTACCCGATCTGATTCTCATCGACGGCGGACCGGGCCAACGCCGCGCCGTCATGGACGCCTTTGCCACGCTGCCCATCCAACCCCCGAAAATCATTTCACTGGCAAAAAAGGAAGAAGAAATCTACACCGGCAGTCCGAACGATCCGATCAAACTGCCGAGAAACAACCCCGCCCTAAAACTCCTCCAGCGCATCCGCGACGAAGCCCACCGCTTCGCCCAGCATTACCATCATATTTTGCGGCGGAAAAAAGTGCTGGAGGAAGATTAACTTTAGGTCGGCAAAATATGTAAAAATTTATTTTTTAACCACCACGGGCGGATAAAATAGTTATAGTAAGTTGACGTGATATTAGCCTTTTCATAAATTGGGATGATAGCGATATGCAAAGCATTTTCATTGTAGCCAGCGGCCAGCATGTGGGGAAGACGACTTTATCGTTGGGGTTGATCAGTCTGCTTGTGGAGCAGGGTCGCCGTGTGCATTTTTTCAAGCCGGTCGGTCAGGAATACGTGGAACGAGACGGGACGATGATCGACAAGGACGCTGTGTTTATGCAAACGGTGATGTCGCTGGGCGGGACTCTGGCTGAAATGAGTCCGGTGACGATTCCTCGTGGATTTGTGGAAAACTATCTTTTCCATCGCGATGTCGAGCCTCTTAAAAGGCGAATTTTTGAAGCATACGGCCGTGTGTCGCAGGGATGTGATGTTTTGGTGGTGGAGGGCACGGGCCACGCGGGAGTGGGCGCGTGCCTGGATTTATCCAATGCCGACGTGGCGGCCATGCTGGATATTTCGGCTTTACTCGTGGTGGAGGGCGGGATCGGAAGCACGCTGGACCAGGTGGCACTAAATTTAAGTCTGTTCCAGGGCAGACAGGTCAAGGTCGTGGGGGTGGTGGCGAACAAAGTTATTCCGGAAAAGCGGGAACGGATCACACAAGCCCTGGACCGTGGACTGGCGAATATGGGTTTAAAGCTCCTGGGTTCCATTCCTTATGATGAAACTCTGACTTATCCCCGGATGCGCCAAGTGGCTCAGAATTTATCCGCCCAGGTGCTTTCCGGTGAATCCGCGATGGATGTGCGGATCGACAACACGATCGTGGCGGCAATGGAGCCGCAGAATGTGCTTCCTCACATCGGTCCTCACACTCTTATGATTACCTCTGGTGATCGGATCGACAATATCCTGGTGGCGATCAATAAGGGTCTTCACCAGGCGGATCACAACAGCTGTATTGTCGGCCTGGTATTGACGGGCGGCCTGATTCCTCATTTTACCATCGTGTCGCTGATGAAAAATTCGGGGCTGCCGGTTTTGCTGTGCAAGGAGGATACGTATACGGTCGCGACCAGGATCAAGCAAATGGTGATTCGGATTCTTCCCGAAGACGCGGACAAAATCGCCCACGCCAAGTCGCTGGCTAGACAATATGTAAACATTGACGCCATTTTTAACTGTTTGTGACGACAAACCGCCGCACGATATGCATACGGCGGAAGCATTTTTGGGCTAAGGGGTTGTCGTTCAGCCGGCGAGAACGGATTGGATTGCGCCGGTCACCAGGGCGCTGGTGATTTGGGAGGCAACGCCCACCAACTGGTTGAGGGCGAGGGTTTTTAATTCCGGTGCACAGCCAGCTCCCACAAGCATCAGGATCAGAAGAGTCCAGCATGCCGCAATACGTTTGATTTGTTTTTTCATGTTTTACTCCAACAAGCACATTTTAGGAGGGCACGGCTTGCCGTACCCCTACTGTTATATATCGAGATTTTTGACCTCTGTTGCATGAGTTTCGATAAAATTTCGCCGCTGCTCGACGCTTTCTCCCATGAGGATGGAGAAAATACGGTCCGTTTCCCGCATATCGATTTGATATTGGGCAGGATCGTCAGGCTCCTCGGATATGGTGACCCGCTTCATGGCACGCTTGGAAGGGTCCATCGTGGTGGACCACAATTCCTCGGGGTTCATCTCGCCCAGACCCTTGAATCTTTTGATTTCGAGTCCGGTGGCTCCGTGATCTCGGATGAGTTTGGGGACAGCGGGCAGATTGGGGATTTCCCGTAGCCGGTCGTCGGCAAGTTTGAGGGCAAAGCGGGTGGGTAGAAATTGCCCGGCGACGTTTTCCTGGGTGGTTCGGAAATAATCCTCGATCGTCAGTTGCCAATCCTTGATCAGGGTGCGGATGATTTTTTCGATAGCGGCCGATTCGTTTAAATCGACCCGGGTGACGGGGACGGCCGGTTCCTGGTTCTCGGCGGTGTTGGTTCCGTCGTCAAGCTCGATTCGTCCGAATTTGGTTTCCGCGTCCTTGCAGAATTGGGTGAATTCTTTTTCCGTATAAAAGAAGTATCGTTCCCCTTTGATCTGGGCGCGTATTTTGGGCAGTCCGTCGGCTGGGTCGTAATGTTCGGTCAGGAAGGATCGCACATCGATAGCCCGGCGGCGCAGGATGCCCAATTGCACCTCGAGTTCATCGACCAGGTTGATTAATTCGCGGAGTTTTTTGCCGGAATATTCTCCGGTGGTTTTGGTGGTGATTTCATTGGTGGCGGCGACTTCACGCACGAGCAAGGTGGTCGCATCGAGTCCCAGTTCGGTCAATTTTTCATTGAGAATTTTTTCATTGAGGGCATATTCCGCTTTTGAGCGTTTAACGAGCTGGAAGAGCGGCGGCTGAGCGATGTAGACATGTCCCTGTTCGATGAGGGGTCGCATGTGCCTGAAGAAAAAAGTCAGAAGCAGGGTTCGGATGTGACTGCCGTCGACGTCGGCATCGGTCATGATGACGATTTTTCCGTACCGCCGTTTTGCCAGATCGAAATCTTCGGTGCCGATCCCCGTGCCGATGGCGGAGATCATGGTGCGAATTTCCGTATGATCCAGAATCTTGTCGATGCGTGCTTTTTCGACATTTAAAATTTTACCGCGTAGTGGCAAAATGGCCTGGTGTTTTGATTCTCGCCCTTGCTTGGCGTTTCCGCCGGCGGAATTTCCTTCGACGAGGAAAAGCTCGGTGGTTTCCAAGTCCTTGCTCGAACAGTCCCAGAGTTTTCCAGGCAGGTTGCCGCTTTCCAGCACGCTTTTGCGGGACAGTTCTCGGGCCTTTCGGGCCGCCTCCCGTGCCTGTGCGGCTTGGGCGGCTTTGGTAACAATTCGCTTGCCGTCGGCCGGGTGCTCCTCAAGCCACAGGCTGAGCATCTCGTTGACTGTTTGCTCGACGAAGGTTCCGACTTCGGGATTCATCAGGCGGACCTTGGTCTGCGCTTCGAATTGCGGTTCGGGGACTTTTACGGAGATTACCGCCGTAAGCCCTTCCCGCAAATCCTCGCCGGTGGGAACCAGATCGCCCTTTAGAACATTCTGCTTCTTGGCGTATTGATTCATCGTGCGGGTCAGCGCGCCGCGGAAACCCGACAGGTGCGCCCCGCCGTCGATATTGTGAATATTGTTGGCAAATGCGAGGACTTGTTCCGAGTATCCGTCGTTGTACTGCATGGCGATTTCGCACGTTAGTCGCAGTTGCGGATCTTCCTTGGAAAACCGGATTACAGGATGGAGCGGGGTTTTTCCTTCGCTGAGGTGTTCGACAAACGCCTTGATCCCTTCCTTGTAAGAAAATTCTTCTTCCTTGCCGTTGCGGTCGTCTTTGAGTTTGATCGTAATTCCTTCATTCAGATACGCCAGCTCGCGAAGCCTAGTGGAAAGGGTTTCGTAGCGGAAGGTGATATCCGGAAAGATGGTGGCGTCTGGTTTGAATGTAACGCGGGTTCCCGTCCGCTGGGTGTGGCCTTTGTTTTCCAGCTCGGTTACCGTTTTACCTTTTTCGAATCGCATGGTATAGATGTTTCCATCGCGATAGACTTCGACCACGAGCCATTCGGACAGGGCATTGACGCAGCTAACGCCGACACCGTGCAGTCCGCCTGAAACTTTGTAGGAATCGCGGTCGAACTTTCCCCCGGCATGGAGCATGGTCAAAACGACTTCTACGGCAGGTCGTTTTTCCGTTTCATGTAAATCGACGGGGATTCCTCTGCCATCGTCGCGGACACTCAGGGAGCCATCGGGGTGGACGTGAATGATGATGTTTTTGCAGTACCCCGCCATCGCTTCATCAATGGCGTTATCGACGACTTCGTTGGCAAGGTGATGCAACCCGGCCAGACCGGTGTCACCGATATACATCGAGGGTCGAAGCCGAACGGCCTCAAGACCTTCGAGAACTTTTATACTACTGGCGTCATAATTATGTGGCGTCATGTTTCTTTCAACTTTCCTGGGTGGTATGGCGTCGTCTTCGAGGCCATATCGTTTTTACGCCGGACAAGTCCGGCGGCTAATTGGCAACCTTTAGTTGGCACGGTTCGTGCTAAGTGTACACTTCATATCCTTCAGTCGCTTTCCCGTCTGTTCGCAGACCTGGTCTAAAATGGCTTGGCGGTAAATTTGCTCGATGGTAAACTTCACCGCAGGGGAAGCAACTGAGACAATTAGTATACCCGAATGAACGTCATAGGGGAAGGCGAGATCGGCTAAATCCACACCCACGATATCCGCCCAGATGGCATTGATCTGGGACAGATGTTTGTTGCGGTTGTCCTTTAGTTTTGTGCGGAGGGGAGCAATGATTTCGCCGAGCGGCTGATACCGCTGACGATATTGACAATTGAGCCAAAGTTGATGTAGTCGTTTATCGTTGTACATAATAGCATTATCGGTATTACAGAGTTACAGGCATTAAGACGTAGAGAAAATCCGGCCCTGCTTTCAGCACCGCCGGGGTGTTGGGGGCTCGAAACTCCATAACCACCTGCTCCTGGGTGAGGATTTTCAAGGGGTCGACCAAATAGTCGGGATTAAACGCGATTTGGATCGGCTCGCCTTCCAATTCGATCGGAAGCTCGACGGCGGCTTCGCCTTCCTCCGGGGAATGGGCTTCGATGGTCATGCGATCTTTCGACAGCTGGACTTTGACGCCCCGGGTGTCGCGGGACACCAAAAGCGAGGCTCGGCGAAGGCCGGATAAAAGGGTCAGCCGATCAATTTTGACCTTGCAGGTGGATTCTTTGGGGATGACCGCATCGTAGCTTGGATATCGTCCTTCGATCACGGAAGAAATCATCAAAACACCGGAAACTTCAAACGCCACCTGGCTTTCCGTCACGCGAATGGTTACGGGAGCTTCCACCTCGGTTGCCAGACGGCTCAGCATCGCCACGGCCCGAGAAGGTATAATTGTACTGATCGGTTCGGCTACTTTGGAAGGCAGGTTCGCGCTGGCTTTTGCTAATCGCCGGCCGTCGGTTCCGACCATAATCATTTTATTTCCGTTGACCTCGACTAATAATCCGTTAATAGCGTATCGGGTCGTTTCTTTTGCGGCGGCGTAACCGGTGAGAGCAGAAACCCGGGTCAGTTCCCCGGCGGTAACGGTAAACACCTTACCTTCTTCCTTTGGAGCTACCGGCGGAAATTCGTTGGGATCGAACGTGAACAGCTTGAACTTACTGCCTGCGGCCATCACTTCCAAACTATCCTGCTCGGTAGAAAGCGTAATCGTTTCGTCGGTAACTTCGTGAACGATGGCGTTGAGTTTGGCGGCACTGGCGACCGTCTGACCGGGTTCGGTAACTTCCACTTCCTTAAGCTCGCATCGTAAACCCAGCTCCAGGTCAGTGGCGAACAAGGTCAATTTACTATTCGCTCCATCCTCTGCCTGCATTCTCAAGCATTGCAAAATTGGTCGTGGACTACGAGCCACGGCGACACTGCTGACCAATCCCAAGGCTTCCGCCAGACGAGAACGATTGCATATCACTTTCATGTCTGTACCCCTTGCACTGTAAAAATGCTTTCCATAGCGTCAAATCCTAAACTTCTTCTCTGCCATTCTAATTATAATTTCATTTAAAACAAGTAGTATCTGTATTCTTATGCAGAAGATTTTTGTGAGTATCTTTATGCAGGAAATTTAATTTGTCTTTGAATAGAGAGTTAGGAAAAAAAGAAAACCGACAGGAGAAGTGTTGGTAACTACTTAAAGTCTGTGGACCTGATCAGAACGTAACGAAATAGTGCGGAAAGCGGTTAGCTCACAGGTTACTGACAGGATGAAAGAGGAGTTATTGTCAGGCCCTGTTTTTATTGTGTCTTGGCTTGCATAGGCGGACGGCTGCTGTTGCCGGTAAGATTTCTGGCGAGGGCTTCGACGGTGTTTCGCAGGGAGGGGTCTTCGGTAACGGCTTTTTGAATGGTCCTGGTGGCGTGGAGGACGGTGCTATGATCGCGCCCGCCGAAATAACCGCCGATTTCTTCCAGACTCCAGCGAGTAAGCTGCCGGGCCAAGAACATGCAGATTTGACGAGGTAACGCGAGCGTTTTATTTCGACGCTTTGACTGCAATTCCGTCACTTTTACATGAAAGTGTCCGGTAACCGCTTCAGCTATTTGCTCAATCGTCAATTCGTGGCGAACGAGCAGGTGGGCAGGCACGACCTGCCGGGCCAGGTCCAGGGTAATCTGCCCATCGCCGAGCATCGCCAGGCCCTGAAGCTTGGTGATCGCCCCTTCCAGTTCGCGGGTGTTAGAATCGATGGAACGAGCCAGGTATGTTGTAACGTCTTCGGGAATTTTTAAATCTTTTAATTTCGATTTTTTACTGATGATGGCCATTCGCGTTTCCAGGCATGGCCGGTCGATACCAGCCACCAGGCCCCAACTGAACCGGCTGATCAATCGTTCCGTAAGGGTCTCGATTTCGCTGGGCGGCCGGTCGGAGGAAAGAATAATCTGCTTCTGAGCCTGGTAAAGGGTGTTGAATGTGTGGAAAAACTCTTCCTGGCTGGAGTCTTTGTTGGCCAGGAACTGAACATCGTCGATGACGAGCAAATCCACGTTCCGATAGCGATGGCGAAAATCATGAACGTTGCCTTTTTCCACCGACTCGATAAAAGCATTGATAAAAGCTTCGCAGGATAAATACATAATCCGCGATTCCGGTGCGTTTCGTCGAATTTCGTGGCAGATGGCTTGGAGGAGGTGCGTTTTGCCCAAGCCCACGGACCCGTGGATAAACAGGGGATTATAGCGTTTGCCGGGTTCGCGGGCGATGGCGATACTGGCTGCATGGGCGAGCTTGTTGCAAGGGCCGGAAACGAAATTATCAAAAACAAATTCATCATTAAGCATAAGCTGATCTTCATAACCAGCCGTGCGGATAGGCTCCGCCGAATTCTCCTGCCGAACAAAATCAACGCCGATCAATCGCCCGGTAATCGTCTGCGCCGTCTGAATAAACGCGGTAGCGCAGTGATTTTGCAGATAATGATGCTGGGAAGCATTGGGCGCGCCGAGGGTCATGTGCCCGCGGTCGAAATCCAGGATTCGAATCTCATCGAACCAGTTTCGCACCAGTTCACTATGGTGCAGCCGCAGATGGTTCAGCATCCGCTGCCATAATTCCGTCAAATTCATTTCTTTAACTTTATCGCTCATTATAGTAGGGGCGGTGCTTGCTCCGTCCTCTTTTTCCGGGTCTGAATTTAAAAGGTCATGTTTGGCAGTAGCCAATAAACAGGGTTGCCAAAGACCCATACTAATGAGTCGGCGGAAAGTGTCAAGGAAGAATTGAGAAAGGGGGATTCTTGAGGTGTGCAAATAGTGTTCTATGGCACCCCCAGAACTACAAATGCGAAGAAAACGAATGTCGTCAGGATTACGCTCATGACAATTGAGGCGATAAAAAATTCTTCAATTTCTGTATCAGATAGCTCTCCTCTGCTATCTCGCATTCCCAAAGGGTTAAAACCTTCCAACCCAGATGGGATAATTTTCTTTCTACGAGACGGTCGCGGGTAGCATTACGACGGCGTTTCTGTATCCAGTAGCCCCGATTTACCGTGGGTATGCGACGACCATGCTTGCATTGATGTGCATGCCAGAAGCAACCATTCACGAAAATAATCTTGCTGAGTCTTGGAAAAACGATGTCGGGCTTTCCTGGAAGATCAGGACGATGAAGGCGGAAACGAAACCCCATTTTGTGCGCTGTTCGCCGAACGATCATTTCCGGTTTCGTGTTCTTTCCACGAACACGAGCCATGACAGCGCTTCGTTGGTCGGCTGTTAAACGATCCATTTATTTTATTGCCCAATTCTCCTTGAGTCGACTGAAATCATAATCGCGGTCTTTAACGAACTGACGCACTTTTTCCGACTGTGCTAACGGAAACTCAAGAGCGATTTCATCAACAATCGCCTGTAAAAGATCCTTGCCGATCGTTTGTGCATACTTGTTGCCGCAGGCGAGCCTGTACCACCTTTTCAAATCCAATTCGGTGATGATGCCACGAATTCGGTCCTTGAACCCCACCTGCGTCAACACAGCTTCGATGCTCAATGCTTCAATCTTTTTGCAGACGATGACTATCTGGTCGGCTTGAATGCAGCCGCAGATATCCTCGAAATGGGCGGGAGATAGCGAAAGATGTTTGACTTGGACTGCCGGACCAAAATTAGCCCACATGTCCAAACCGCCATCCGCGGCGTTAGTGGTTCCCACACGGTAAAGCCTTGCTGGACGACGGATCTCATGATGGTCGGAGTCCACACCCAAAACCATTTTGGCGAATTCTTGAAAGTCCTTTAGAATGTCGCTCTGAGGATCGACGGACAACGAAATGGTCGCATTCAAATATTTGGTGATAGTATTAAAGGGTGTAGTTTTCATTTTACGTAGTCCTTATGCAGAATCTTTGAGGCAAAGGTAATGCGACCAAAAGTTTTCCCATCGACCGGATTTGACCGCCGTCCGCAAACGGAGGATGTGATTGCCAC
>Ga0265292_1000661_pt1 | contig 42199 bp, 30 predicted proteins | sample Munlanlewell296A_FD_189080 | JGI IMG/M metagenome (GOLD analysis project Ga0265292, IMG submission 189080) | Leachate microbial communities from a municipal landfill in Southern Ontario, Canada - Leachate well 296A | ecosystem: Engineered > Solid waste > Landfill > Unclassified | place: Canada... | reverse complement strand
TCTTTCTTTTGTACTCATTGTCAGTATTTTCTCCATCTGGATCACCTTTTTTTGATGCTCCAAGTTTATCTTTTTACTGACATTTCTATCGAGTTACCTCCATGACATTTCTATTGTGTTATAACAACTACAAAAAAATTAAGGGATTTATTCGGGATTTTAACCTCCGATATTTCCGCTAATGAAATCAGGCAATTGGTTACTAAAGATGCTGCCGGTTATCTTTCTTTTTATGCAAAATATGCCGAAGAAGTCTCGGTCAAAAGCAGAACGATAAGATATTTAAAATTAGCGAAAAATCTCTTTATTGCGTTTTTGTTGAAACTTAACCCGGCAAGAAGATTTATTTACTTAGTTGTTCTCTTTATTTTTTTGTGGGGATGGCAAACCAACATTTGGTTTTATGTGTTGATCGGTTTTATCGGAATAAACATCCTCCTGGCGTTTGAGTTGGCAGACAAACTTATCATGCGGAACGAATTAGAAGTTGCACGGGATGTTCAGATCAGTGCATTACCACAAGAGCCGCCTGAAAATGATTTTTACGATATTGCATTTTTTTATGAAACTGCTCAGGAAGTCGGTGGCGATTATCTCGACTTTTCATGCGACCCAACAGATAACAAACTGAAACATATAATCATTGGTGACGTTTCCGGTAAGGGGCTCGGAGCTGCATTATATATGCTTCAAATAAAAGCGGCATTCCATCTTTTGGGGAATTTTTTCCAATCACCTACTGAGATTCTTTCTCAATTAAATTGTGAACTTTACAAAAAGATAAAGGTGGGAAATTTCTTTACGGCATCAATTCTTTCTCTTAATGAAGAAGGGAATTTCATATTTGCGCGTGCAGGACATTTACCACTTTACAAATATACCCGAAGTTCACACGGTTTTGAATTCTTCCAACCAAAAGGAATCGGAATTGGATTATCAAATCAAACTGTTTTTAATATAAATCTGGAAGAAATTTTTATTGAATCAAAAAGCGAAGATATTTTTGTTCTCTTTACAGACGGACTTATTGAAAGCAGAAACACATTTGAAAGAGAATTTGGCGAAGAAAAATTAAAAAATGTCATAACCAAATACTCACATCTTTCGAGCAAAGAGATCAAAAATGGAATCTTAACTGAGTTGAAAAGATTTATCGGCGAGAATAATATTTTTGATGATGCTACGGTTATAGTTTTGAAGAGGAAATAAAACTCCCCTTTTCATTCCCTTCTTTTGGTTTGGTTTTTCTAATAATTGTCATTAGTTTACTTTACGTAATCATTAATCTTTCACCGTTCATCATTTTCATCCCGCAGCCCGCCGGAGGCGGGTCGCAATGCGAGAATGTTGATTTATAAAGAAATTTCTATGGACAAGAATTATCATTCATTTCATATTCCCGTAATGGGAACCGGTTATTCAATCGATACGCCGATTCGTGTTGCCCACTATGGCATTTCATCAGTAATTTCAGTAGTCGATGATCTGCTTATCGAACGGATCAGAAAACATTATTGTGAGAAATTCAACTTTCCCTATCACCCTATAATGCGCTTTGAACCAGACGGAAGAGCTAAAAGAATTAGCGCTTATTTAGATGTCGTTTCTAAAATTGTTCAGCATAAAATTGAAGAAATAAAAAAGCAACCTTTTTTTGAACAAAACGAAAAAAGCAAATACTTTGAAATGCTGCCTGAGAGTAGTCCGCTAAAATCGGCTTACACAAAACTTTTACGAATGAAAGACGATTTTGAACGAATAAGTTTTGCGGATGAACTGACCAAGTTAATGCATCCCGGAGCCATTGATGTAAACATCATGGCAAAACTTGATAAGACTAATTACGATAAAGCCGGACAAATACTAAGTGAAGAATTTAGTGATGCGAAAGCTGCCCTGCGCGGTTTTGCAAATAGTTGTTTAAGTTCTTCCGTCGTTTTTTCAGCCGGCATTAACCGCGGATTGTATGGATACATTTCGAAATTTCAAGATTTTTATAGAGACACAACCGGAGATTTGAAAAAGAAGATCACGATTAAAGTTAGTGATTTTCGCTCGGCATTAATTCAGGGGAAATTTTTAGCTTCAAAAGGTTTGGAGATCAGCGAATTCAGAATTGAATCGGGACTTAATTGCGGCGGACACGCCTTTGCATCGCAAGGATATTTACTTCCTTCAATATTAAAAGAATTCCGTGAGAAGAAAGAACTTTTAACAACACAGCTTCAACCAATTGTTCAAAGCTTTTACGAAAAAATTGGATTGGAATATCCTGAAAAAGCTAAAAAGAATGAACCTCTCATAACTGTTCAAGGCGGAGTAGGAACAGATGGCGAAGCAAAAAGATTGATCGAAGATTTCGGATGTGACTCTGTCGGCTGGGGAAGCCCGTTTTTATTGGTTCCCGAAGCAACTTGTGTTGATGACGATACTCTGGAATTACTAAAAAACGCGAAGAAGGAAGACCTTTATTTAAGTAACGCTTCTCCTCTCGGAGTACCATTTAATAATCTTCGTAATACCGGTTCAGAAATTTGGACAAAAGAAAAATCTACACAAGCTAAACCTGGTTCATCATGTCCTAAAGGTTTTCTTGTCTCCGACAGACAATTTTCAGATTCACCTGACGGTAAAGCAGGAAAACCAATCTGTACAGCCTCAACAGAATTCCTCATAAAAAAATATGACTCGATTACCGGCTCAGAAATTTCTTATTCAGAAAAAGAAGAGCTCAAAGAAAGAGCCGCCGAAAAAGTTTGTTTATGCGTGCATCTTGGTAACAGCGCTTTACTTGCACTCGGAATTCAAAAAAAGGGACTTGCCCCGCAAGCAATTTGTCCCGGACCAAATATCGTTTGGTGGAATAACGAATACACTTTAAGGGAAATGATAGATCATATTTATGGCAGGGGCGAATCGCTTGTATCTAAAGAGCGTCCGCACATGTTTTGCCAGGAAGTTGAACTTTATGTTAATTATTTTGAGAATCTTTTAACAACAACAGAACTCAATGAAGCCGGGATAACCTATCTTAAAACATTTAAAGAGAATCTTGAATCGGGAATGGATTATATATTGGAATTCGCTACAAAAAAACCTTATAAAAACGAAAATTTAAAATCAATCCCCTCTTTCATTGCAGAACAAAGAAAAAAACTGGAAATTTTATTTACAAAGAAATTAGCTGCGTAGGTTTTGCCTACACAGCTAATTAATAGATCATTGAAACAAATTATCAAAGCTAATGTCTGAAGGATTATTTTCATTACTACACTTTTAGAAGTTTCGCATTAATAGAAACAATAATCGTACTTGCAGACATTAATACTGCGCCTAATGCCGGACTTAAAACTATTCCTGCTGAATACAAAACTCCGGCAGCAAGAGGAATAGCAATAATATTATACCCTGTTGCCCAAATTAAATTTTGAATCATCTTTTTATAAGTAGCCCGCGAAAATTTTATTAATGAAACCACATCTTTTGGATTATTCTTGACAAGAATTATATCTGCAGATTCAACAGCAACATCAGTTCCTGCACCTATGGCAATACCAACATCTGCTTGAGCTAAAGCCGGGGCGTCATTTACTCCATCGCCTATCATTGCAACAATTAATCTGCGGTTCTGGACTTCTTTTACTTTCTCTGCTTTTTTATCTGGAAGGACTTCAGCAAAATAATCATCAAGTCCGAGTTCATCGGCAACCCATTTTGCAACCTGTTTGTTATCCCCGGTAAGCATCATCGGTTTTATTCCCAACTCTTTAAGCTGCTTTATCGCTTCTTTCGATTCTTCCCTTATGATATCTGCTAAAGCAATTGCACCTGTTAAGTTATTATCAATCAGAACAAATACTACTGTTTTACCCTGTCCGGATAATTTTTCAATCTTTTCTTTTTCTTTGATTTCAATTTTATTTTCTTCAAGATATCCCGGGCTTACTACTTTAACGTCTTTCCCGTTAACCTTTCCTTCCGCCCCTTTACCCGGAATAGAATTAAATTCTTTTAACTGATATTTATCTTCAGAAGATCTTCCTATTCCTTGTGCAATTGGATGCTCAGATTCGGATTCAACAGTTGCTGCATATTTTAATATTTCTTTTTCATCATAATTATTATCGAAAGAAAACGTTTCCGTTACTCCGAATTCTCCTTTTGTTAATGTTCCTGTCTTATCAAAAATAATTGCTTGAATATTTCTTGCCTCCTCAAAAGCAGTTCTGTTTCTGATAAGCAATCCGCTTTTTGCAGAAAGTGCAGTTGAGACAGCAACAACAAGAGGAACTGCCAGACCAAGAGCATGAGGACAGGCAATTACCATTACCGTTACAGTTCTGGCTAATGCAAAGTTGAAACTTTCTCCAGTGAACACAAGCCATACCAACATTGTTAATGCACCGGCGGTAATTGCAACAATAGTTAACCAGAATGCGGCTCTATTTGCAAGGTCTTGTGTTTTCGATTTACTCTCCTGTGCTTCTTTAACCAACTTTACAATCTGGGAGAGAAAAGTTTCATCGCCGGTTTTTTCAACTTCAATTTTGATTGATCCTTCACCGTTAATTGATCCTCCGATCACTTCATCACCTTCTTTTTTAGAAACAGGTTTTGATTCACCCGTTATCATTGCTTCATTAATTGATGTCTTTCCTTCATATATTTTTCCATCGGCAGGAATTTTCTCTCCGGGTTTTATTAATAATTTATCTTTATGCTTAAGTTCTGAAACATGAACTTCAGCAACATTTCCGGCATCATCAATTTTGTGAGCTTCATCCGGCATAAGTTTGGCAAGTTCTTCAAGCGCTTTTGAAGCACCCATTACTGATTTCATTTCTATCCAATGACCGAGAAGCATAATATCAATAAGAGTTGCAAGCTCCCAGAAGAAAACCTCACCTTTAACTCCAAACACAACCGCACTGCTGTAGAAATAAGCAACCGAAATTGCAAGCGCAATCAAAGTCATCATTCCAGGCAGCTTGTTTTTCAATTCATCAAACAGACCTTTTAAGAAAGGATAGCCGCCATAGAAAAAGACGAAAGATGAAAGCGCAAACAAAGCATAGATATCACCATTAAAACGCAAAGCTTCTTTAAGTCCAAGAAAATGCTGAATCATAGGTGAGAGAATAAGAATCGGGATCGTAAACACAATTGAAATCCAGAACCGCTTCTTGAAGCCTTCAATTGTATGTCCTTCATGTTCAGAACGGCTATGCCCGCCATGCTCTTCCTTTTTATGATTCATCTTTTCATGAGAATTTTCATCATTATATTTTGAATGGTCTATTGCTGAATGTTTAGGATGCTCCATATTATTTGAACTATGGTCATGATGCTGATGTTCGTTTTCCATTTTGTTTACCTCAATTTATTAATTGTTTTCTCTCGTTTTCGTCTGCTTCGAGCAAAATATTTTTGGGTTGATCTAAATCCGTTTGTGTATCACTTATTAATAAGAATAATTATGAAACAGCAACGTAAAAGTAGAACCTTTTCCTTTTTCACTAACTACGTCTATCGCAAATTTATTTATTCCGCAAAATCCTTTTACTAACGCAAGCCCTAGACCATTACCCTCGAACTTTCTTGTGTAGCCTTGGTCTTCCTGGGTAAAAGGGAGAAAAAGTTTAGGCAGAAAATCCTCAGAAATTCCAATACCGGTATCGGAAATTGAAAAAATTATTTGTTGCTTATCATCTTTGGCAAGTGTGATTTCTATATAACCTTGAAAAGTAAAATTTGTTGCATTTTCAATTAGATGCTGAAATATTTGTTCTATACTAAATTTATCTGCATTTATGGTATAATCAGTTTCCTGAATATTTAATTTGATTTGTAAACCCTTTTCTTGGACGTAATGTTCTAATTCTTTTACCTTTCGCGTTAATATTTCCCTAAGTTCAATATAAATGAATTTTGGATTATACGCACCTATTTGAAGTTGTGACATATAAAGTATGGCTTCAATTGTACTGATCAATCTATGGCTGCCGATTTCCAATTCATCAAAATAGTTACTCAGATCAGAATCAATGGGTATATCCAATTCTTCCCTTATCAACTGTGCATAATTTACAAGAATGTTAATTGGCGTTCTTACTTCGTGCGACATTTGCGCTAAGAATTCGGTCTTTAACCGGTCTGATAATTCAGCTTTTTCTTTTGCTTTTTCCAACTCAACTTGTGTTTTTCTTCTTTCCTTTATTTCTAAAGTGAGCGGACGAAGGAAAAAATAATATAAAACTGGGAATACAATACCCGCCATGACAAAAGAATCAAGAAAGATTTCTAAGTGATTTGATGCAGTACCCAAATGAGTTTGTATAATTGACAAAAAGAAGTGTGTTGTAAAAATTGATACAAGAATTATAGTAAAGTAACTTACAACCAAATTTTTTCTAATGATTTTTTGCATAAACTTCTCGCTGAATTTAATGTGCTAACACTCCACCAAGAAAGCCGGTAATTAAAATTGCTGCAACTACGATTAAACCTATTACCCATGAATATTTTTTTATCCGCTCAATAAATAAGGAGGCACCCCAAAGTAAAATCAAAATCGAAGAAATTATTCCGGTTAAACGATGTATGTTCGCCAGCCATTCTTTTGGGTCTCCTATAAATGGCGCTAGTTGTATGTTACCTGTGAAAAATGCTGCAATTGCCACCACGAAGGACAACCCTAAAAGGATTTTAATGACTAAATCATAATCCCGCCTTTTGATATTCAAAAGTGAAAATAAAAAAGCAACGAGAGTTAGTGCAATCGGGAAGTGAACCATTTTATTGTGAAGATGCGCAAATATTTGCTCGCCGGGTTTAAGCACAAATTCTGGTTCTTTCTCTACAACCGGTTCTTGTTTAAGAACTGATTTATTAACTGCTTTTCCGTTTATCGCAAAAGTATCTTTTCCAACAACTATTATTGTATCCGGCATTGCCTCACTTATTGTTTTTTTATGTTCTTTGCCTTCGTGGGCAGAGATAATAATTGTTGCTGTTAGAACAAATATGGCAATTAATCTAAATCTCTTCATTTTTTTTCTTTCCTTTTATAAATTAATTCGTATTCCGCTTGATAAAGTAAAATCCGGTGCAAAATTTCCTTTACCAGCCGAGCCTATTACAGAAAGAATAATAGTTTCACTCGTTCTGTAATTAACGCCAAGCGATAGTTGCTGAGGAGAATCGTACGCATCTACTATTTTTGTATATCCGGTATAATAAAGGAGTAATGAATATTCTCCGGTGTTGAAAAATTTACCAATACCGATTCCATACGTGAATGGGTCTTTGTAAGTAACTCCATCAGGATCGCCGATGTTTAGATAACCTAAATCAACAACGCCGATAAAACTATCAAAAGATTTTCTTAGAGAGACGGAACCTCCGAAATCATATTTACCCGTTCCAATGTTCATTTGTGCTGCGGCAGTCGGAATTTTAATTTGGGCGTTTACATAAACATCTAATTCGTTTTCAAAATCGGAAATAATTTTATAATCGAAGTATCCATACAAATCTCCTAAACCAAAGTTAATTCCGTTTTGTGAAATTCCTGTACCCGATACATTATTTGTTCCCGAAGTAACCATCATACCACTTGACTGACTACCATTTTTATTGTTGCTTGTTACTAATGGAATGGAAGCGGTAATTCCAAAATTTTCTCCTTGATACCGCATTCCACTATAAACGGAATAGACGCGGTTATAAGAATCAAAAACGTACTTGCCGCCGCTTAATTGAACGCTTGAGGTGAAATACCAACCTGTTTGGGCAAACATACTCTTACTGAAAAATAATAAAATTAAAAGGAAGCCTGCTATTGCCGGCTTCCTTAAAATCGCATTTTGGATTTTACTGGTCATTTTCCTTTGCCCTTTGGTTGCATTTCTTCCACGCTGTTTAACATACCTTTATATTCTTTCATCATGGTTTTCATGTTTCCGAGCATGTCTGTCATATGGTCTTTCACTTCAGCGCCGTTCATGACATTCTTGTCGTTCATCATTTTGTTCATGTGGTCAAGCAACCCTTGCATATCTTTCCCCATTTGGTTCATTCCTTGCATCATGCTCACCATCCCTTGGTTCATAATCATTTGACCATTATCATGGTTTTGCATCATCTGATTATTCATCATACTCATCATTTGATTGCTCTTGTCCATCATCTGGCTCATTTGTGTGGTCATGTTTTGCATATTCTGCATCTGCTGCCCCATGTTTTGCATTTGCTGATTCTGTATCGTATTGTTTCCACTGGTTACATGATGATCTTCATGCTGGGCAGAAACTGTAATATTGAAAATCAGCATTACAGAAAGCATCATAGCTGTTTTTGCAAATAATTTTATTGTGTTCATGGCGTTGTTCCTTTGTTTTTGACATTATGATTTATTATTACTTTACCTTAAAACCATTTTTTTCAAGATTCTTTTTTGCTTCTTTTAGTGTTACTTCTTTCAAAGTCATTTTACAAAGCGGGCATTTGCCACGTGCATCAGAAATAACATTCCAATCCATCGGGTCTTGATAGACTTTTCCATCCTTGTTCATATCAATTGCTTTTAGATCAATCACCCCTTCACGAACTATGGAAACACTTTCAGAACCTTTTTGTTTTTCCATTTTCATGTTGTGCGTATCGTGTTTCATATCCACTTTTTTTGTTGAGTCACCGGATACGTCATTCATCGCAACTACATCTTTTTCCATTCCACTGCCGCAACAAGATGATTTATGTTCTTGTGCAAATGTAAAATTTGAAAGCGAGTAAAACATTAGTCCTGCCAAAATTAAAGTGGCAGAAAAAAAGTTTCGAGATTTTGTTGTGTTCATGTTGAACTCCTTTTATTGATTGTTTATTGTTATAAGTTAAGAACATTTTACATTTTCATTCCATCCATCTTATCAGAGGATGATTTCTTTTGTTCTGCCGGTGTTGAAGTTCCACCGTGCTGATGTCCGGTTGGCATTCCGGTTTTAAGTTGACTTTCGGAATCAATTAAGAAACCGCCGCTTGCTGCAATTTCATCACCTTCATTTAAGCCGGAAAGGATTTGATATTTATCTCCGAAGCGATTTCCAATCTCAACATTTCGCGCTTCAAACATACCGTCTCCGGTTTTAGCCCAAACGACGACTCTCTTACCCGCTATTATAACAGCATCAGCCGGAACAAGTAAACCTTGTCCGCTGGCATTGTTGAACACGGTTTCTCCATACATTTGCGGTTTAAGTTTGCCACCATAACTTGAAAATTCACTTCTAACTTTTACTGTTCTTGTTTGAGAATTAACGACCGGATAAATGAAAGTGATTCTTCCATTAAATTCCTCACCTGGGTAAGCACGTAAGTGAAGTTTAACCGGACTTCCAACTTTTATATTAGTTAAATTACTTTCATTCACTTCCGATATATTCCAGAGAGTTGAGAGTTCAGCTACATCATAAATTGCTGTACCTTCGTTAATATAAACACCTTCTTGAACTTTCTTCTCAATTACAGTTCCGCTAATTGGCGAGTAATAAGTTAGGGTGATACTTATCTCGCGTGTCTTTTCAAGCGATTGGATCTGATCTGAAGTCAATCCGAAAATCTCCAATTTCTTTTTTGAAGCTTTAAGAAGTAAAGTAGAATTTGATGCATTGTTCAGTGCTATTAGATATTCATTCTGTGCTTGTACTAAATCCGGACTGTAAATTTCAAACAGCGGTTGACCTTTCTTAATATAATCTCCCGTTTTATCCACAAACAATTTCTCAATTCTTCCGTTAAAGCGAGCGGAAATTGTTTTTCGGTTGTTCTCGGCAAAATCCAAATAACTATACGCCGTAACTTGTTCATGGAGATTTTCTTTCTTCACAATTACAGTTGAAACATTTGCAAGAATTTGTTTTTTGCCGCTAAGCGTAACCATGTTTGCCATATCTTTATCGGTCGCTGGTTCTTCTTTTTCTTCTGCGACTTTTTTAATCAAATCCATATTACAGATTGGACAAACTCCCGGTTTATCAGATATGATTTGCGGATGCATTGGGCAAGTGTAAAATTCTTTTTGCTTTGTTACCTCATATTCATCTTTTCCGCTCTCCTCAAATTTAGAACATGCGGAAAAGATAAAAGCAATAACAATAAGCGGGATGAAGATATATCTAAATATTTTCATTTTTGTTCCTCTATTTATTCTTATAAATTTTTTCATAACTTATTTAAGTTCACTTCCAACCATCATTTCAATTTCGGCAAGAGCCATCTGCGTATCGGCTTGCGCCATGTAGAAATTCATTTGCTGCATTAATAGCATCCGGTAGGAATCAATTACAGTTGTAACTCCGGTTCTGTTGTTTTGATAAGCCGAGACTTGCGATTCAGCAGCTTTACCGTATAACGGAATAACTTTGTCATTATAAAGTTTTGTCAAATCAACAGCGGTATTATATTTAACGAGAACTGCTTTCAATTGAGAAGTCATCTCGCGCTGCATATCGTTCTTTTCATATTCAATGCTGCTTATGCCGGCGGTAATCTCCTCTTCCTTCGCTTTGTATTTATTTATTGACCATGGTGCAAATGGAAGATTGATCGAAAACATCAGTGAATACATATACTCTGTCTTTGGCGTTTCCATCGCAAGCATAGCCAAATCGGTTTTTGATGTGAGAATCATTCCGCGCGGCATCCTCATAAACATTCCTTGAACCATTAAATCGGGAATCAACTCGCGGTTATTAGCTTCTATCATTGCTTTGTTCATTTCTATCATTCCGCTCATTTTTTTAAGTGCCGGATTAGAATAACCGAGAAGTTCTTCCAATTTTGATTGAGAGGACGAAAGATTTTCCGCCTTAAAATCAATTAAGGCAAAGACATCTCTCGAATCAAGATTGCGTCCGAGAAGTTTGTTTAGTTTGTAAATCTCAGCTTCCTTTTGTTTTTCAAGAATTAAAAGTTGAGTTTCATTCGAAGCGATTTCACCTTGGAGTGTTAGAAAATCCGCTTGATTGATCTTGTTTGTGTAGTAAGATGATTCAACTGATTTTATTACATCATTTATAAAAGTAATATTTTTCTTCTGAACATCAATTTTTCTATCAATCAACCAGAGTGTGAAGTAAGACATTTTTACTTGTGCAGTGAGATTGATTTTGTATATCTCATAATTGTTTCCTTCAACCAAAGTATTTTTTCTCTCAACTTCCGCCATTGCATTTAACTTGCCACCAAGAGGAAACATTTGCGATAGCGCGAGGTTGTTCGAAATAGATTGATTCAGAACATCAATTGAGTTCGTCGGCACCTGAGAAAACTCCACGGACAAACTCGGCGCCGGGAGAGTGTTGATAGATTCAACTCTCTTTTCCGATGCTGTGATTTTAAATTGCAGTGATTTCAACTGCGGATTATTTTTTAACGCTTCCTCTACTAAAGAATCAACTGACTGAGCCTTTGCCTCAATCATCAAAATCGAAAGAAGAATTATCATTAATTTGGACATAAACAGATTGATAATCTGTTTTACATTTTCCATCAACCATTTTCCATCAACCATTGTTTTCTCCTTCCTTCATCCAATCAGCCATTTTGGAAATTTCAAGCGTACCTTTTTTAAGTGCGTGTTCTTTCATAATTGCAAACAAAATAGGAGTAACAACAAGCACGTGAACTGCGGAAGTCAAGAGTCCTCCAATCATTGGTGCAGTGAGCGGTTTCATCACATCCGAACCGGTGCCGGTCGCCCACATAATCGGAATAAGTCCAACCATTGCAGTAAAGACTGTCATTAGTTTTGGTCTCAATCTTAAAACTGAACCTTCGACTGTTGCTTCATAAATATCAACATCTGTTATTGGTCCTCTTTTCCCTTTTTGATGATCGCGAATTCTTCTATCCAAAGCTTCATGCAGATAAACAACCATTATAACGCCGGTTTCAACTGCAATTCCATAAAGCGCAATGAATCCAACCCAGACGGCAACCGAGAAATTGTAACCAAGAATGTAGATCATATACATTCCGCCTATGAGCGCAAAGGGAACCGAGAGCATTACAACTCCGGCTTCCACGTAATTTTTTAGTGTTAAATAAAGAAGAAGATAGATCAACAAGAAAACTATAGGCATAATAATTTCAATTGTCTGTTGAGCTCTTACTTTGCTTTCATACTGCCCGCTCCAAGTATAAGAATAACCAGGGGGGAGTTTCAATCCATCTTCAATAACCTTTTTTGCATCAACCATTACACTGCCCATATCGCGTCCGCGTGTATTCATAAAAACTATTGAACGAAGCATTCCGTTTTCGCTGCTTATCATTGGAGGACCGGTTACTAAATTTATATCAGCTAATTCAGCAAGAGGCAGATAAGTAACAGCGTTTTGATTTACACCTGTGAGAGAAAAATCATTTTGTGTATTAGATGCCTGCGGAATAATGCTTGCCTGGTTTGAACTTCCCATCGAAGAAGACATTCCGCCTGAGTTACCTTTATTCGTTCCGCCGTTCATCGAACTTGAGGATGATTGAGCAGCCATAGGATTTGATAATGCAACCGGAATGATCAAGCTTTTCAGTTCTTCAATGTTGTCACGGTAATCTTTTTGATAACGCATTCTAATCGGGAAGCGCATTCTTCCTTCGATAACAATTCCTAGGTTTTGGCCGCCGATTGCAGTTTCAATTATATCTTGAAGATCGCGAATGTTTACTCCGTAGCGGGCAGCAATATCGCGTTTTACTTCTATGTCTAAGTAATATCCATTTTGAACGCGTTCAGCTACGATATCTGCCGCTCCGTTTACTTTCTTTAACAGTTTTTCTGCTTTGATGGCGTATGTTTCAAGAGTGTCTAGATCAGGACCAAAGATTTTGAAACCAATATCAGTTCTAACACCGGTGGAAAGCATATTTATTCTATTGATGATCGGTTGAGTCCAACCATTTCGCACACCGGGTATTTGTAATTTTGAATCGAGTTCAGCAACGATGTCTTGCTTAGTAATTCCGGGTCTCCATTCATTTTTCGGTTTCAGTAAAATGATGGTTTCTATCATACTTAACGGTGCGTTATCTGTTGCGGTTTCAGCCCGTCCCGTTTTACCAAGAACGTGATGAACTTCGGGAACCAACTTAATAATCTTGTCCTGCTCTTGTAAAATTCTATTCACTTCTGTGATTGATGCTCCGGGCAACGTTACAGGCATATAAAGAATTGATCCTTCATCGAGCGGGGGCATAAACTCGCTGCCGGTGTTAAGAATCATCGGAATAGTTACTAAAAGAGCTATAACATTTATTGCGATTGTAATTTTTCTGTGTTTAAGCACCCAATGAATTACCGGGGCATAAAGTTTAATGAAAAATCGCGTGGTTGGATTTTTATCTTCCGGTTTAAATTTACCGCGCATAAGCATAGTCATTAAAACGGGAATAAGAGAAATAACAACAATCGCAGATCCGATCAACGCGAATGATTTTGTGTAAGCGAGCGGATGAAATAATTTTCCTTCCTGCCCGGTTAACATAAATACCGGGAGAAAAGAAACAAGAATTATTAATTCAGAAAAGAAAATTGCTCTACCTACTTGCTTCGCCGAATCAATTGAAATGCGTTTATATTCTTCCGGAGTTAATTGTCCTTTCTCCTCGATTGCCTTAGCTAAGTTTCTGTAAGCGTTTTCCACCAGCACAATGGAAGAATCAACTATTACTCCAACGGCTAAAATTATTCCGCCGAGTGACATAATGTTTGATGATATCCCAAACAAATACATAAGGATGAAAGCGATAAGAATTGCTATCGGCAGTTCAATTAAAATTCTAACGATGCTTCTGAAGTGAAGAAGAAAAATCATGACCATTATGGAAACGGTGATGGAAGCTTCAATTAAAGCTCTTTCCAAAGTTCCAACTGCTTCTTTGATCAGTGTGCTTCTATCATAAGAAGTTACAATTTCAACTCCGGGAGGTAAACCGGGAGAAATTTCTTTAATTTTTTCTTTCACGCGATCAATTACGGTTTGCGCATTCTCACCGGTTCGCATAACAACAATTCCACCAACAGTTTGTCCTTCACCATTCTTTTCCAACGCACCGCGTCTTATATCGCCCCCTAAAGAAACCGATGCAACATTTTTAATAAGAATAGGAATTCCGTTAGTAGAAGTTTTTATAACGGTGTTCTCAACATCATCTTTTGATTTAATGTACCCTTGACCGCGTACGAAATATTCAGCGTTGCTAACTTCCAAAATTTTTCCGCCAACTTCGTTATTACTTCTTTGAACGGCATTTACTACATCAGCGATTGTTAAATTGTATGCACGTAAATCGGTGGGGTTAACATCAACTTGGTATTGCTTAACAAAACCGCCTATGCTTGCAACTTCTGCAACGCCATCAACAGAAGAAAGTTTGTAACGAATATACCAATCTTGAATAGCACGAAGTTCGCCGAGATCGTATCCTTTACCTTCAACAGTATACCAATAGACGTGACCGACGCCGGTTCCATCCGGTCCGAGAGAAGGAACAACGCCTGAAGGCAATTGCGCTTGAATCGTATTCATTCTTTCGAGAACGCGGGTGCGCGCAAAATATGTATCAACTCCATCCTCGAAGATTACAAAGACAAAAGACATTCCGAACATAGAAGTTGCACGAACAGCTTTAACTTTGGGTAATCCTTGTAAGCCGGAAACTATCGGATACGTAACTTGATCTTCAATTATCTGGGGTGATCGCCCCATCCATTCTGTAAAGATGATTACCTGATTTTCGGATAGATCAGGAATCGCATCCACCGGAAGATTGATAACGCTATAAATTCCTGCCGCAATAACTATCAGATAAATCAGAATTACAAGAAATCTATTCTGCGAAGACCATTCAATTATTTTTTCTATCATTAAAAAACTCCAATATTTATTTTATTAAATGAATTGCCATGACGACAACCATTATTATTCCCATACCAATCATCCATGGAGAATCCATCATTCCCATCATCCCCATCATTCCATGGCTTGAGGTTTTTGCTTCAGACTTTTTCACCAATTCCATTCCGCATTTGGGACAGTTTCCCGGTTCATCTGAATGAACTTCCGAGTGCATCGAACACGTGTAATAATCTTCACTTGAAACAGCACTTGAAGATTTTGTGGAGTCTATTTTTTTATATTCAGATGGTACTAAATCCATTTCACACTTAGAACATTTCCCCGGTTGTAAAGATTTAATGTCAGGGTGCATTGTGCAGCTATAAATGGTATCTGCCGATAATCCGATTTTATTATCGAATAAACTTGAAGAATTTGCAGAACCGGTGTCCTTAGCCGTTGTACTGATATTGATTAATACAAAAACAAACGCGATATAAATTGCTCTTTTCATAAATTTTCCTAAAAATTGATTATCTAAAAGTACTGGTAACCAATCACTATTAAGTGATGATAAATTTATTCTGTTAAAATTGATATTAAATTAGCCGGCAGAATTTACTTAGCCGCTAAGCACTTGCAAAAATCAAATTCTGAAGTTACGATTAGAAAGGAAGAGTCTGGGTGTTGTTTCTGTTGGCGGAGACGAATCGGATATAAATTTGGTAGAGAAAGAAGCTAAATATTCGTTTTCTTGGTAAGTAAAAGAAATTAGATCGGCATGAACTGACTTTACAGTTGTTCCAAACTGATTTATAAGATATTCATCAGTTCCGAGAATTGATGCAAGTTTAACCTCACAGCACTTTTGTGGGATTGACGAGAACACTAATTCATCAGAAGTTGATTCTTCATCGGAACAGTCCGCGTTCGTCGGATCATCAGCAGCAATGGGAGCTTCACACATTCCGCAAGCAGTCAATGACGCTTTTTCTTCCATGCTGCAAAAGTGCAAAGAAACCGTAAAGCCCGTATTGATTATAAAAAACAACACGGTTAAGGTAATTAATGCTATGTTCTTTAAAAGTTTTGTCATCTCTTTTGTAAAATTAGTCTAATTGAACCGAATGTCAAGTGCAATAAAATCTTGAAAGAAATTTAAGTTCTTTTACCAAATGAATCTTATATTTTTTTCATTCTTTGTTTCAAAATTTTGAGGAAAGAGAAAAAAGAAAAGAGAAAATTTGTTGGTTTACTTCCAAAAGAATTTTTATTATTGAGGTGTTTCTAAATAATTTTACATGCTTGCCGTCAGGCAAGGCAAAAACTAAAAAGGAGTCATCTATGCCCATTTTAAAACCGTACAAAACCATACCGGAACTCTACGAGTTTTTAACCGAAGAATACGGGGTAACTATGGAAAGACCTGTGCTAAAACATAAGGTCAATAATCAATGGGTGGGAATAACTTATGTTCAATTGAAAGAAGAAACTGAGAATTTTGCTTTTGGGCTTTCTTCGCTTGGGGTAAAAGCCGGAGACAAAGTTTCCATCATTGCTGAAAATAGACCGGAGTGGGTTTATGCCGATATGGCAATCCTTGGTTTGGGAGCCATTGATGTTCCTTTATATCCTTCTCTTACTTCAGACTCTATTGAGTTTATTCTGAACAATTCAGAATCGCTTGGGGTTATAGTTTCCAATAAATTTCAACTTAATAAAATTTTGAAAATCCGTGATAACTGTCGCTCGCTGAAATTTATTATAGTTATGAACGAAAAAGACGCTACGAATGAAAACAATATTTATCCCTTTAGTTCAATTCAAGAAAAAGGAGTTGAAGCGAAGAAGCAAAATCCACAATTCTTTAAAGAACAGCGAAAGCCTATTAAAGAAAATGATATCTGCACTATTATTTATACTTCCGGAACAACCGGCGAGCCAAAGGGAGTTCTCCTCACTCATAAAAATATTGCCACTAATGTTCACGATGCTTTAAAAGCATTCCCTATTGGGCGTGATGATATTTTCCTTTCGTTTTTGCCGCTCTGCCATATTTTTGAGCGAATGGCTGGATATTACACGGCATTCTCTTCAGGTGCTATGATCTGTTACGCTTCCAGTATTGAGTCCGTTGCCGGTGATTTACTTGAAATTCATCCCACGATAGTTACCAGCGTACCACGATTATTTGAAAGAATATATTCAAAAGTTATTAAAAACGTTGAAAGCCAGCCGGCAAAAAAACAAAAAATATTTAATTGGGCAATTGAAACCGGGAAGAAATATCATGCTGCCAAAAAAGCCGGTAATCTTCCGATTGGGTTAACGCTCCAACATAAAATAGCTGATACAGTGGTCTTCAAAAAAATAAGAGAAAAAACAGGAGGGAAACTCCGCTTCTTTATTTCCGGCGGTGCTGCTCTCGCACGAGAACTCGGAGAATTTTTTGAAGCCGTTGGAATTATTATCATCGAAGGTTATGGATTAACCGAATCATCCCCCGTTATTGCTGCTAACCGCGTTGATAATTATAAATTCGGAACCGTCGGAAAACCGTTCCCTTCCGTTGAAGTAAAAATTGCTAGCGACGGCGAAATCCTTGCCCGTGGCGCTTCAATTATGCAAGGATATTATAAAAATAAAAAAGAAACTGATGAATCCATCAAAGACGGGTGGCTTCACACAGGCGACATCGGTGTTTTTGATGCCGAGGGATTTTTAATGATTACCGACAGAAAGAAACATCTCTTTAAAACTTCAGGCGGAAAATATATTGCGCCTACACCAATCGAAAATCTCTTTCTCGCAAGTAAATATATTGACCAGTTTGTGTTAATCGGAGATAGAAGAATGTTCTTATCTGCACTCATTGTTCCTGATTTTGAAGCTTTAAAAGAATATGCAGACAGTCATAATATTCCTTATAAAACAAATAATGATTTAGTTGATGTTAAAGAAATTTATGATCTGATGGATGATGAACTTGGGAAGTTCCAGAAAAATTTAGCAAACTTTGAACGCATCAGAAAGTTTGCGCTTCTTGATCAACCGTTCAGTTTAGAAACAGGTGAACTAACACCGACTTTTAAACTGAAGAGAAAAGTAATTGAAGACCGGTATAAAAATTTAATTGAAGGAATGTATCAGGGATTTTAACACGAGTGAATGTAACGAAAAGGCAGTTTTGAAATTCCGCAAAACTGCCTTTGTATTTTTACTTTTCACTTTTCGGATGATCTATCTTCCCTAAAAGATGGATCAGATCAAGCTCTACTTCTTCTTCAGTAAAAAAAGGTTCTCCAAACTTTTTCCCAATTTTGAATCCATAAAATTCAGCGCGTGATTCAATAAACTTTAAAAATTCCGGTGTGCTGACAAATGTTTCCGGCTCTTTACTTTTAGGATCAAAAAATTGAGTGACATACGCTCTAACTGCTTTCATTTTCAAGTCATATGTATCGCTGATATCAATGATAAAACTTGGTTCGAAGGTGTACGTTTGCATGTAATAAAAGAGTTTTTTCGGGCGATATGCCGGTTGTGATTTTTCTTTATCAAAAGTTTTTATTTTTGGCAAACCTGAAAAGAAATATGCTTGTTTCACAAGGTCACTCGTGTGTACATGATCGGGATGCCGGTCATTTTTATATGGGGCAAAAATAATCTTTGGCTTATTCTTGCGAATTTTCATAATTACCTTCATGAGATTTTCTTTTGAAACAGTAACCTCACCGTCAAAAATCTGGAGATTTTCTCTCATGGAAATTTTTAATGCAATAGCCGATCGAAAAGCTTCTTTCTGCCTTGTTTCCGCTGTTCCGCGTGTTCCTAATTCCCCTTTGGTCAAATCAATAATTCCAACTTTCAAACCGTGCGAAGTCAATTTTGCAATAGTACCGCCCATAGAAAGTTCTGCATCATCCGGATGAGCTCCAAAAATCAGTACGTCAAGATTCATTTTCACTCCCTGATTTCGTTTCAAATAAAAAAGAAATTTATTTCATAATGAATTATACTACTTTCTCTAATTTTATTGAAATTATTTAACCTTTTACTAAAAGATGTTCAATTAGAAAAGACATTTCTGTATAGAGAAATCTACAACATTTTGTCATTTCGCTTGTTTTATGCAATAAGAAGCTGAACATTTCTGGCCTTGAATTTGATAATAAGAAGTAAAGCAATAAAAGGTGACGCCATGAAAAAGACATACGCAATCTCAATTTTATTATTCCTTCTTTTAGGAATAACTTCATGTGATAATCAAGACATGAACGAATATTACGATAATGAGCCTCCAAATGCACCAACCGGTGTTCAAGTACTTAATGGAGATAACCGAGTTGACCTTTCCTGGAATAACAACCGAGAAAGAGATGTTGCCGGTTATAATGTTTATTACAGCACTTCATATGACGGTAAATATAAATTGATCGGTGCAACCGGGAATAATTATTATATAGATGACGGTGCATCAAATGGCGTTTTAAACTATTATGCCGTTACTGCTTATGATTATAACAATAATGAAAGCGAATTGAGTCCCGAAGTGGCTTATGCAACACCAAGACCAGAAGGATTTAACCAAAGTATTTTTGATTTCAATAAATTTCCAGACAATTCGGGGTACAGCTTTACAACCTATTCGGCTGTAGCTTATAATGACACAGTCAATACTACTGATTTCTTTTTTGATGTTTACAACGGAACTCCCTACCTTGATGTTTACGATGATACTGATATTAAAGACATGGGAGCTACGATAGATATTTATGATATTGCATTTGCTCCGGCAAGTGGATGGTCGACAACTAAAGATGCTACTGCAATAGAAGGCCACACTTATGTTATTTGGACATTTGATAATCATTTTGCAAAAATTCGAGTAAGAACAATCACGCGGGACCGAATTGTTTTTGATTGGGCATTCCAGTTAGTCACTGGAAATCCTCAACTTAAAGTTGTAGCTGGTGAAAAACAAAAAAGAGGATCGCTGCAAAGGCCAAAAAGAAACGGCTAAGAATTTTCAACTAAAAAAGTAACTTATTAACTTCGAAGAAATGTCAATCTTAATCAGTTAGAGATTGACATTTCTTTTTTTAATCCCGGTATTTTGTGTTTAGTATAAGTCTTTAAGATTGATTAATTTTCCTAAAAGTATGAAGAATTTTTTAAGATATATCTCCCTTTTCTTTTTTTTGATGACTATTTCTCGCGCAAATATTTTTGCCGGAGAACCTGTGCAAGAAATACGAAATCAAAAAAAAGAGCTTCAGATTTTTTCTGACATCGAAAAGACTTTTTCCTCTGGTAACATTTCATTGATCTCAGGCTATTTCCCTTCACAGATTTATTTAAGTCTTTCGAGCGGGATTAATGGCTTTTACAGCAGTAATCAAGCGTTTTATATTTTGCAAGATTTTTTTCAATTCTATCAACCTATAGCCTTTAAATTTACACAACGCAGCGAGTCTGAAAACGGTTTTGCAACTGGAACTTTCTCATTCGAATACAAGAATAAAAAAGGGACGGCACAGGTTTTCATTTCGGTAGAATATTCGGGAGCAAAGTGGAAAATATCCCTAATAACTATAAAATAGTTTTAAATAAAATATCAGCGCACCTTCACGGGGAAAAGAAATTATATGTTTTTCTCACTTCAATTTTCTTTGTAGTTGTTTGTATCGGGTTTTTAAGTCCCTCACTGCTTCAAAATAAAAAAGAAAATTGGAATTCCTCTCTTCAGAATAAATTAAGCGATATTCGAAAAATCTCACTTTCCTTCTTTGACGAAGAACAATCTTCTCTATTAGAAGCAGTACAGGATATTAAAAACTTACTTGTCGAAAGTAAAAATTCGTCCGGACTGTTTTTTCAATCGAAATTGCTCGATGATAAATTTTCACAATATCAAATTTTTCTAGTAGATTCTGCAAACACAGAAATTGCAAGTAATGCTACTATCGGAATTGGCAGAAAAGATATTTTTGATTTAAAATATAGACTACGACAGACATATTTCCATTCTTCCCCTTTATTAACACTACTCTGTTATGTTGAAGAAATATCAATTCACAACCGGAAATTTTTTTTAATTACTGCAAAAATTTTAGAAACCAACTATACTTCACAAAATATTTCTCCTGAAAATAATTTTACGGCAAAATTAGAAACTACATTTGAATCTGAAGTTGAGGTTTTTTATTCCCCTTCAAAAGCCAAATCGTTAGACGGCAGATATTTCTCATTTGATATGCCAAACAACAAGGGACAAAAAATCGGTTTAATTACAGTAGCAAAACCTACTTTAAAAGCCGAGTTAAAGATATTTAGGGAAAACACAAACAAAGCTCAATCGCTATTTATTATTGTTGGAATCATTATTCTTGGTCTTATTTTGCGATATGAAACAAAACAATTCAATCAACCTGTTCTAAAGCCGGTTCTATTAATTTTATTTTTAGTTCTTTTTAGATGGCTTCTCTTTGCATTGAATTTCCCCGCGAGTTACTCAACCGGAGAGTTAATAAATCCCAATTATTTTTCTTCTGCTTTTGCGGGAGGAATAGTAAAATCTCCATTAGAGTTTTTAATTACTTCAATTTTTTTTAGCGGAATAGTTTTTTTAATCTACATTTCATCAAAAAAAAGGATTGAGAATTCTCTCCAGGCAAAAGTATTGCATCCATTACTGCGTTTAGTTTTAGGATTCTTCTCCCTTTTTATAATACTTCTGTCAATACGCGGAATATCGGCTGCTGTCAGAAGTGTCGTATTCGATTCTTCACTTCGCTATTTTGAAACAGCCGATATCATCCCCGGGATTCCTCATTTAGTAATGCATATTGCTACTTTCTTGGTTACGATTTCAGGGTTTGTGCTTATTCAATTATTATTGAAAATTTTTTATTCTTGTTTCCTACCAAATATTTCTCAGTGGAAAAAAATCTCTGCCCTCTTTTTTGTGGTGATTCCTTGCTCGATCCTTTTTGTTTTTGTTCAGGATCAGCCTCTTATTTCGGTTTCTTTATTTTGTTTTGCAGCAACTTTGCTATTAGTTATTTATTTGATAAATGAATTAACTGACACAAAAATTCTTAAAAAATTTCTCTTTCTTTCATTCGCTTCTTCTCTTTTAACTATTAGCCTAATGAATTTTTTTAATGCCGCGTTCGAGAAGGAAGAACTTAAAAGAACTGCCTTATTCCTTTCCCGTCCACAAGAAAGTTATTTAAATTTTTTGTTGAACGAATCACTTTCAAAAGTTGTTCAACAGGATAAATTGAAAGATTTCTTTTCATCGGAAAATACAAATTATAATTCCCTTGCTTTGGACTTATGGCTTCAAAGTTCTCTTCGTGAGGAAAAAGTATCTTCCTCAGTTACTCTGCTTGATAAAAGAAAAAAAATACTAGGATATTTTTCAAGTGGTATTCAGGAAGACCAACTTGTTCCACAAATTGCCTTGGCTTCCGTAACAAAAGATCTACAGATTTTTGATGTCTCTGACAAAACAAAACAGTGGCAAAAGATTTTGTGCGGAATAATTCCTTTTACAGAAAGAAATCAATTAGTCGGATTTGCCGCAGCAACAGTGAAGTTTACTGCAAAAAATGCGCTTACTGTGAACCCTCTTTCAGCAATTTTTCAACTTCCTGAATTAAATCTTCGTTCTTTAAGTGAAAAAAATTTCAATGTTTTTTTGTTGGCAAAAAATAAAATCTTAACAGTAAGCGGGAATGTTTTGCCATCAGGGAAAGATGCAGAAAAAATATTTTCTTTTCTTTCTATGGGAAAGGAAGGCTGGATCAATTATGAAGGAGTTTCTGAAAAATTATTGGGCTTTGGAATTCAAAGAATTAATTCTGGTTCTCATCCCTTTTTGATTGTCGCACAAAAAGAGACCGCTTTTTCTTTCAGTCTATTCAATTTTTTTAAATTATTTATTGTACATACTTCCTTCTTACTCATAGTATTACTTTTCCTTTTTATGATACAGTTAAAAGGAAAATTTCGTCTAACATTTCGTTCTCAACTTTTGTTCGCTTTCCTCCTGATTGCCATTTTACCTATTATAGCCCTTGCAATTTATAACAGAAATAGTGTGGAAGAAAAAAATATATCGCTGATACACAATTCACTAAAAGAAAAAGCTAATTTGGCAGAGAATTTTTTCACCTCTCAGACTGCAAATTCCGTCAATGGCGACTTAAATAAATTATTTCAAGAATCAAGTAAAAATCTTCTTTTATCTTTTTCGGTTTTTGAAAACTCACAACTTCTTTACAGTTCACAGCAAAACCTTTATGATGTTTCACTTTTAAAGAAAAACATTTCTTTGCTAATTCAATCGAATCAGACTCAAACAGGAAACGGTTTTTTCATAAAACATTTTATTGGCAGCCGGGAAGTGCTTTCTTACTTCAAACCGATTTCCATTAACAATCATGACCTTCTTTTAGAGGTGAATGATTACTTTAATCAAATCCCTGTTGCACTCAATTTTGTTGAAGTAAATGTTTTCTTGTTCGGCGTTTACTCATTTGCAATAGTATTGATTGTTATTGTCAGTTCGTTACTTGCAGACCAAATTTCTTCACCGATAAGAAAATTAACCCGCGCGACACGTGCCGTTGCACATGGTGATTTGAATGTTGTGCTTAAAGAAAATTCCATGGGTGAGCTTAAGGAATTGATAAGCGGCTTCAATTTTATGACCGAAGAACTTCGGAAAAATCAAAAAGAATTAGCTGAACTTGAACGTGAACAAGCATGGAAAGAAATGGCGCGGCAAGTTGCACATGAGATTAAAAATCCGCTCACACCAATGAAACTTACTCTGCAGCAATTAGTTTCGATGTACCGTGATAAATCTAAAAACTTCGATGCCCTTTTCGAAAAAGTTTCTGAAACAATTTTAGCACAAATTGAAACACTAAGCCAAATAGCTTCAGAATTTTCTAACTTCGCGAAAATGCCATCAATAAATCTTACAGAAATTGATTTGAAAAAATCTTTAAGTGAAATAATTCTCCTGTTTAATGATGAGAACATCTCATTGCATCTTTCTTATACAGCCCATTCAGAAATTATTGAAGCCGATCTTTCTCAGTTAAAAAGAATGTTTATCAATCTTATCCGCAACGCTATGCAAGCAAAAGCGAACACCGTTTCTCTTTCGGTTATTGAGGATGAGAAATATTTGTTTGTTAGAATTTCAGATAACGGGAATGGCGTTCCCGAGAAAATTCTTCATAAAATTTTTGGATTAAACTTTACGACCAAAGTTGGTGGAATGGGATTGGGATTGAAGTTAGCCAAAAAATTTGTTGAAACAATCAATGGTGATATTTCGGTCGAACAAACGTCTTCGGAGGGAACAACCTTTTTAATTCGATTCGTAAAAGAGAATTTGATAACTAATGCGACAAGTTAAATTAACTGAAGATCAGCAACATGCTCTTGAGATAAAGAAGCATGTAACACTAACAGCTAATGCCGGTTCGGGAAAAACTTTTGTGTTAACTCAACGCTTTCTCGAAATCCTTTTGAAGACTAATACCTCTATTAAACAAATTGCCGCGATTACTTTTACTGACAAAGCTGCCGGTGAACTCTACGGTAAAATATCGAGAAGCATTTTAGAGGCTTCTTTGAAGGCTGGAAACGAAAGAGACCGAGTTAAATATGAGCAACTTAGGAAACAATTGGTCTCTGCAAACATTTCAACGATCCATTCTTTCTGCGCGCAAATTCTTCGCGAGTTCCCCGTTGAAGCCGGTATTGATGCAAATTTTTCTCCGATTGATTCTTCTCTTGCAGAGGAATTAATTCATCTTTCTCTCAATGAGGCTATAAAAAGTTTTGAGAAAACCGAAGAGAAAAATATTCTGCTCCGATGGTTAGTAAGGATTTTTGGCTCGACACAAAACCTGGCGAATCAACTTGAACAGGCAATTTATCATCGAAATACTGTTAAAGATTTATCAAAAAGAATTTATTCTAAAGACTCCCACTTTGTTACTGAATTTTTCACCTCGGAGTTAAAGAATTACATATCACAAATATTCCTTTTGCAACTCGATCCAATAGTTTCTTCAATTAAACAAATAAATACTTTCGCTTTGCAACGAAATTCAAGTCTCGCTGAAACAATTAGCGAGCTTATTCAAAAATTGGAAACCAAACCGGATGTGCTGAAGACTTTCCAAATCTTGCTTCAACTAAAAGAGAATATTCTAACTAAAAGTTTAACAATAAAAAAAGACGGTTACTTAGGAAGAAAATTACCTGCAGAACTTCTTAACGACATCTCAACGGTTGAGATATATTTCCAATCACTTGCAAACTTCGAAAACTTTTCTGAAGATGATGATATGCACAAACAGCTTGCAGACTTTGGCAAGAAATTTCTCCGCTTGTCTAATGCTGTTTTTGATATTTATGAAAATAAAAAATATGAGTTAGGTTTTCTTGACTTTGAAGATATCTTAATCAAAACAAAAAATGTTCTGGAACTTCCGGAAGTGAGGCAAAAACTCTCGCAAAAGTACCGCTATTTAATGGTTGATGAATATCAAGATACGAATGAAATCCAGTATGAAATATTTCTTCCTATTTTAGAGCGGTTGAAAGCGGGAAATCTTTTTGTTGTCGGCGATGAAAAACAAAGTATTTATAAATTTCGGGATGCTGAGCTTTCGGTTTTTTCAAAAACAAAAAGTGATGTGAGCAATGAGGAAGGGTTAACGTTAGTACTTCCGGCAAGTTTCAGAATGTCGCCGATGCTCTGCGCTTTTACAAATCATCTCTTTCATAATTTATTTGCTAATGCCAATCCCCTCTACAATGAAGTACGGCATGCCGATTTAATCTCAGCAAAGAATGAAGAACTTGAAGGCTCAATTGAAATTCTTTTAGCAGAAAATAGTAAGGAAGAAAACACCGTTTCAGAAGCTGAGTTAGTTGCAAAAAGAATTGTATCATTGGTATCAAATGAAAATGTAAAAATAAATCTTAGTGATATTGCCATTCTTTGTAGGAAACGAAGTGCCTTTGAAACGCTTGAAATGACTTTTCTGAAATATGATTTGCCATATCTAATCTGGGAAGGAAAAGGTTTTTACCAGCAGCAGATAATTTTTGATTTTTACAATTATATCACTTTCCTTGCAAATCCTTCCGACGATACAGCCTTAATTGGAATTTTGCGTTCACCTTTTTTCTTCCTTTCGGATACCGATATTTTAGAAGTTAGTCTTCAACTTGGCGGTAACTATTGGGGAAAATTAAATAAGTCTGCTAAAAATAATCCGAATATTTCTTCTATTGTTTCGCTTCTCTTAAAACATAAAAACTTTCTGCAATTATCCGATTTAGTTACATTACTCCGTATAATAAGTGAAGAGACAAATTATCTTTCTGTCATTGCTTCTCGAAAACAAGGGAAAAAAGAACTCGCAAACTTTGAAAAACTTATTCAACTAACCAGAAACTTCTTTAAACAGGGATTTCGAAATATTTTTGATTATCTCAAATATTTGCAGGAAGCAATTGCCGATTCAACCGATGAAGGACAAGCTCCGGTCTCTTCAGATGAAGAAGCTGTAAAAATTATGACTGTTCATCAAGCAAAGGGGTTGGAATTTAAAGCGGTATTTATTTTTGAGTGTAACAAAGAAGGAATTAATACGAAAATAAGTGCTAAAGAAATTCATATTAGCAAAGATTTTGGTCTGATGTCAAAACTTCCTGCGCAAAATAATTTTTCTGAAAAATATTTAACGCCACCTATTGTTAGTCTCCATAATTTTTTTGAGACAAAAAAAGAATTAGCTGAACTAAAACGATTGTTGTATGTAGCTGTAACCCGCGCAAAAAATCATCTTTATTTTTCTGCGACCGTAAACCCCAACACAAAATTTCGACAAGCAAGTTTTATTAATTTTTTGAGTCTTGGCTTGAATTCAGATTTTACAAATGACCAGATTTCTAAAGAAGTTGATTTAGTTTATCTTTTTCAAGAGAATAATCAGGAGAGCAAAGTTTCTAAACCCACAGAGTTTTTAGTAAATATTTTCAAGGATATTCCCGTCGACAATATTTTCATAAAAAATAATAATTCAAATTCTCTTGAATATAAAATTAATCTTTCTAAAATTCCGGACATTCAAAAGGAAGAAATTATTTCAGCCACGAAGGTCGCAATATATAATCAATGTCCAACCAAATATTTATTGACTTATGAGTTTGGCTATAATGAACTGTACGATTCATATAAAAAGCATCTCGATAAACTTCCGGAGGGAATTACTCCTTTCGACTTTGGAGAAAAAGAAAACAATGAAATGCATCAAGCAGAAATTACGAAAACCAATCCCGTAAAGCGTGCTTTTCCATATGAAATAAAAGGAAAATTGATCCATATGATTTTAGAAAAGAATTTACCTCTTGAAGAAGTGAATTCTTTTATTCAAGAATTTGTTACTACACAAAAGATTCGTTTATCACAAAATGAATTAAGTTCTTTTCAAGAAATAATTTTTAACGAAGTTACTGTTTTGTATTCTTCAGATATCTATCGCTCAATACGAAGTGAAGATAATTTTCAAAATGAATTTCAAGTTTATCTTAAAAAAGAAGATTTTTATCTTTTTGGAATAATCGACAAAGTGATATTTACTGATGAAAATGTTACAATTATCGATTACAAAACCGACAACGTTAAAATTGCAGAGCTTGGAAACCGAGCACAAGACTATTTTCTTCAATTAACTTTTTACGCTTTCATTTTGAAAAAACTTTTCCCTGAAAAAGATAAAATCCTTTTGCAAATTATTTTTACCAATTTTCCGGATGAAAAATTTATTCATCAAGTTGAGAAAAATGAATTGCTCAGATTAGAAACATTTGTGCAGGCAATGGTTTCAAAAATTAGAGAGAAAAATTTTTCTAGAAATCTGGATCATTGTAGGCAATGTCATTTCGCAGATAGCCGGAATAATTGTATTTTTTAAGCAAAGTATAGTGAAATTAAGTAATCAATAAATTGGAGGAATTGTGAAGTTCTTTTACCTAATTGGAGCATGCGTTTTTTTCATCAGTGGTTGCTCACAAGCACCGGTTTATTACTTCGAAACTCCGCGTGAATTAACGGATGAACAGCTAAAAATAAATTTCATCGAAGCATATTCTCCGTATCTAAAAAATATTACCTTTTTTGTCGATGCGGGTCACGGCGGTGAAGACCGTAGAAATAAAGGTTCAAAGGGACTTGCCATTGAAGCTGACGTGAATCTCCGTGTAGCCCTTGCTTTAAGAAATTATTTACGGCAAGCCGGAGTGAGAGTTATTATGTCCCGCGATAAAGATAAAACTGTTGCGTTAAAGGATCGGTCAATTCTTGCCAATAAAAGCGGTGCAGATATTTTTATAAGCATCCACAGTAATGCACCTGGGCAAGAAGGCGATAATTCAACAAATTATACTTCTACTTATTATCATGCAACTGAATCTGATTATGAGTTTGAACCTATGGAAAAGGATTTGGCAAAATATGTTCAGCGTGATTTAGCTTATGCAATGCGAAATTCCGGTGGGCTTGGTTCTTTTGATGGTACTTATTCGGATTATCATATCTATCCAAAGCAAGGATTTTCAGTTCTCCGTTTAACAACAATTCCTTCCATTTTGGTTGAAGCAGGCTTCCATACTAGTACATGGGAAGAACCGCGCTTAGCTTTAGAAGATTTTAATAAAATTGAAGCTTGGGGAATCTTTAGAGGTTTATGCCGCTACTTCAAAGCAGGCATTCCAAAAATATCTTTCAAAGATCAAACCGCTAATGAGGAAACACAGCTTGTGACTTATTCTATTCAAGATTCAACTTCAATTGATTTTAAATCAATAAAAGTATTTGTTGATTCTACCGAGACACAGCGTTTTACTTTTGACGAAAAACAAAAAATGATAACAGTTGAACTGCCGATATTAGCTAATGAAGAAAAGTCAATTAGAATAATTGCCGCGAATAAAAACGGTAATTTTTGTTTTCCGTTTTACGATATTGTAACCGATAAACTTCTACGATAAAAGGAAACTACTATGCTTAATTATGTCTGGATGGGGTTAATCTTCCTCGGGTTAGCCGCAGCAATTTCTACTGATGTATCAGAACACGTTTCTCATAAGTATCAAAAAGGGAATCCACTTCAAGCCGAGATGAAAATTGTTGATCCCTCTGAAACAGTTTCTTCAATCGCAAATAAAAAAGTAGTTATTACGGTTAATGAAACTGCTTTCGCTTCATTTTACAATGAAAAAGTTAAAAACGCTGTATCATTCGAAACACAGTTAAAAGCAAAAAACAAAAACGGTTTCTACCAGGTTTTATTTTTAACGAATGATCAATCTCCGGTAATTTGGAAAAAGATGGCAAAAGTAAACGGGAATGGAAATGATTTAAACGCAAAAATCAAAATTGAGAAGCAACTCTCCGGCAATGTTTATAAGTGCCAAATCGTGCTTGAAGAAATTTCAATTGTAAAAATAAAGGAAGTGACAAATTCTGTTTTGGATTATGCTGAAACTGCCGTAAAAATAGCTTTGGGATTGATAGGCATTATGGCGCTCTGGTTAGGAATTATGAAAATTGCGGAGGAATCCGGACTAATAAATCATTTAGCAAGAGGATTAAAACCTATCACGAAATTCTTATTCCCCGAAATTCCAAGCGATCATCCGGCAATGGGCGCAATGATCATGAATATTTCCGCTAATTTTCTCGGATTAGGAAATGCTGCAACTCCCTTCGGTCTAAAAGCTATGGAAGAGTTGGATAAACTTAATCCTGAGAAAGGAACAGCAACTAATGCCATGTGCACTTTCTTAGCGATCAATACTGCAGGGATGACACTTATTCCTGCAACGGCAATAGCATTGCGCGCCTCTGCAGGAAGCGCCGAGCCGGCAATCATTATCGGGACTTCTTTAGTCGGTTCAGCTTGTGCAACTATAGTAGGAGTTACTACTGCTAAAATCTTGCAGAATTTTCCGATTGATACAAAAGATTTTTTCACTTGGTTAAAAGGAAATAGTAAATTCCTTTTATCGATTGCAGCAATTTTGTTGATTGCGATCCTTTCAATTACAACCAATATTCTTTCTCCATTAAAAAGTATTTTTTCTTTTTTAACTCCTGAAGCATTTAAAAACTTTATTCAGTTAGTATCCACAATTGCCATTCCACTTATTATAGCCGCTTTTCTTTTATTCGGATTTGTGAAAAAAGTAAAAGTTTATGAGACGTTTGTAGAAGGAGCAAAAGAAGGATTCAATGTAGCTATCAGAATTATTCCCTATTTAGTGGCGATGTTAATGGCGATCGGAATTTTTCGTGCAGGCGGTGCAATGGATTGGTTAATTTTTGCTCTTCGTCCATTTACTAGTTTGATTGGTTTACCTCCAGAATCTTTACCAATGGCGATCATGCGTCCTCTTTCCGGCAGCGGCTCGTTGGGCATTATGGCTGAAACGATGGCAGTTCACGGACCCGATTCTTTTATCGGTATTTTAACCTCAACATTTTTTGGAAGTTCGGAAACTACTTTCTATGTTTTAGCGGTTTATTTCGGAGCAGTAAATATAAAGCGAACCCGCCACGCATTGGCCGCCGGACTTATGGCAGATATAGCCGGTGTTTTAGGAGCACTGTTTATAGTTAAATTATTATTTGGATAGAGAGAAGAATATTTAATGGGAATAAAAAAAGGGATGTTTTTGAACATCCCTTTTTAATTTGAATGAAAAGTATTTTTTATTTTCCTGTTACTTTGAATTCGATTCTTCTGTTTAAAGATCTTCCTTCAGCAGTTTTAATGTCTGCTACAGGATTAGAAGAACCAACACCTACTGTTGAAAGTCTTGAAGCTGCAACACCTTTTGCAACTAAGAATCTTTTAACTGTTTCAGCCCTTTGTTCAGATAATTTTTTGTTGAATGAATCAGAACCGATGTTGTCTGTATGTCCTTGAATTTCAACCTTCATATCCGGATTAGAAAGAAGGACTTGAACAGCATTAACTAAGATAGGATATGATTCAGGTGTTAGGGAAGACTTTCCAAATTCAAAATTAACACCAACCAAAACCCAATTGCCTGAGGTAATGACTCTTTCCTTTGTTGTGGAAACGACACAATTCTTTTTAACAATATCTTCAATTTTATTGTAATCTACATTTGCAGGAGTAGTAGCGTATTTTTTAACAATTTCTTCAATTTTAGCATAATCGAATTTGCTTAAGCCAGCATCGTCATCACACATAGTTGAGTATTCACCCGGCTCAAAATAATAAAGTAATCCTAAAGACAGTGATGTATAAGAATCAAGAGGACCGCCAAAAAGGCCTCCGCTGCCAGGTGCTATTGTTCCATCAAATTTATCGGTAGAAGTGGTATGTTGTCCCAATTCAACAGTTGCGTACCACCTATCATCAAGCATCATTCTCCCACCAAAGAAAATATCTGCTGTAAGTTCACCAAAATAAGATTTACTTGCAACATTTCCGGCATTTTTCAACGAATAATAAAGTACAGAACCTCCAACACCAATATAAGGACTGAAAGTCATACACGGAGACATAGTATAGACCCCGCTTAATCCAAATTTAAATGCGTTGTTTGTAAATTTTGCAGGTACCGCAGGTGCTACATTAACTCCAGTAAACATTAGGTAATCTACACTGACCCTCACCACTGCCATTTCGTTTAGATTTTTTTGAACGAACAATCGTCCACCATAATTAAGATCTTCTGCGGTAATGTCGCTAAAGAGCCTTGGTGAAACGAAACCAAAACCTACTGCCCAACCATCTTTGGAAATTTGAGCGTTGGTTATGGAAAATGAGAATGCAAGAACCATCGAAAAAAAGAATAATTTTTTCATAATATTCCCTCGAACATTGTTAAGTAAATAAGAAACATTGTGTTAAGTTCATAATTTTAAGAATAACTTTATCTAAACGGTGCTAATATATGTTGTTATAAATTTAATTGCAAATTTTTTTTTAATTTCCTAAAAAAAACACAATTATACTAACTGCACCCGGAAGTTGCTCCGCACGTCATACATTTTAAGCAAGTACCATTACGAACCATAGTCATGCTTTGACATTCAAGACAAACGTCGCCGGTATAACCTTTTTCAATTGCCTCTTGAACTTTATTTTTTAGTGAATTTGCAGGTGAAGCTGTCTGTTTTTGCGTACTTTTAGTTTTTATGGTTGAAAGATTATAATTATAAGATGGAACTTCGCTCTTATCCAATTCGATAACTCTTTCACTTATTAACTCTTCGCTTTCAAATTCCGGTTCAAGTTTTTTCACTATGTTTTTAGGAATTGAGGCATGTTCGGTTGGGTCAACATGTGCCAAATCATGTCTGCTTAAATATGTTACAGCCAATTCTCTAAATATATAATCAATAACTGAGGTCGAAAATTTAATTTTCGAATTTCCTGTTACTATTCCGCTAGGGTCAAAACGGGTGAAAACAAATGCATCCACAAATTCTTCAAGTGGGACACCATGTTGAAGCCCAAGAGAAATTGCAATGGCGAAAACGTTAAGCAAACTTCTAACCGTTGCCCCTTCACGGTGCATATCAATAAATATTTCGCCTAACTGTCCGTTATCGTATTCACCGGTTCTAATATAAACAGACTGCCCATTAATTTTTGCTTTTTGGGTATATCCTGAACGTCTATCCGGTAATCTTCTTCTTTTAGCAATGTAGCGATGAATGATTCTCTCGGCAACTTTCACAATATCGTTATTTTCTTTTTCCTCTAAAATTGCTTCAAGGTCTTCATCGGCAACAGAATTTAACGGCTGTGAAAGTTTGGATCCGTCCCGGTAAAGCGCGTTCGATTTGCATCCGGCTTTCCATGATTGCATATAAGCATCTTTAATATCCTCAATTGAAGCTTGGTTTGGAAAATTAATCGTTTTAGAAATTGCACCGGAAATAAACGGCTGCGCAGACGACATCATTTTAATGTGAGCAATCGGCCTGATAAAACGAGTTCCTTTTTTGCCGCACTTGTTGGCACAATCAAAAACCGGATAATGTTCAAATTTTAAGAATGGGGCTCCTTCAATTGTCATTGTTCCGCAGACATAATCATTTGCCGAAGAGATTTCTTGCTTCGAAAAACCGAGTGATTTTAAGAGATCAAAATCAAACGAATTTACTTGTTCTTCGGGAATTCCTAATTTATTTATAATAAACTCGGAGCCTAAAGTATATTTATTAAATGCAAAACTAATTTCAAATACCGAAGGAAGCATTTCTTCAATTTTTCTCAATGCGTCTTCGGTAAATCCTTTAGCTTTTAATGATTCATGATTGATATATGGACCCGCGACGAGTGTCCCATGACCGACCCCGTAGTTAATTATTTCATCAATTTGTAATTGGTTATAACCCAACCGTTCAAGAGCAGGAGGAATTGATGAATTTATTATTTTGAAATATCCTCCGCCGGCAAGTTTTTTAAATTTCACTAAAGCGAAGTCAGGTTCTACACCGGTTGTATCACAATCCATCACCAACCCAATTGTACCGGTTGGAGCAATTACCGTTACTTGAGCATTTCTAAAGCCATATTTTTCACCAAGCTCCAAAGCCTTATCGGCATCTTCGCGCGCTGCTTTTAATAAGTCGGCAGGGCTAAAAATGGGATCAATTCCGGTAGGAGTGATTGTGATTTTCTCATATTCGTTTTTTGCTGCATTGTAGGCGGCTCTTCTATGATTTTTAATAACGCGAAGCATCGGCTCGCGGTTCATTTCAAATTGAGAAAATGTACCAAGTTCTTTTGCCATTTCGGCGGAAGTTGCATAAGCCGTCATGTGCATAATAGCGGTTATCGCTCCGCAAATATTGAAGCCTTCATTGCTGTCATAAGGAATTCCTTGAAGCATCAACAAAGAACCGAGATTCGCATACCCAAGTCCGAGTGTTCTAAAATCATAACTTAATTGAGCTATGCTTTTACTTGGGAATTGAGCCATGAGAACAGAAATTTCCAAAACGATTGTCCACAACCGTGAGGCATGTCGGAACGCCGGAATATTAAATTTATGTTTTTTATTTTCGTAAAATTTAACAAGATTAAGTGAAGCTAAGTTACATGCGGTATCATCCAAGAACATATATTCACTGCAAGGATTTGAGGCTCGAATTTGACCGCTGTTGGGGCATGTGTGCCATTCGTTTATTGTGGAATGATATTGAACACCCGGATCTGCGCTTGCCCAAGCTGCATAAGCAATATCTTCCCAGAGCTCCCGCGCTTTATAGGTTTTAAATGGCTTTGGTTTTCTTTCTTCTTTTTTTGCATTCTTTTTTTCATTTCGTCCATAAAGATGCCACTCACCATCACGCATTACGGCTTCCATAAAATCATTGGTAATGCGAATGGAATTATTGGAATTTTGTCCGGCTACCGTTGCGTAAGCTTCGGAGTTCCAATCAACATCATAAACGGGAAATTCAATTGATTTAAACCCAAGTTTGGCTAAATGGATAACACGATCAATATAATTGTTCGGGATGTAAGCTTTTCTTGCATCAATAATTGCTTTTTGCAATTTCATATTTAATTTTTTATTGAAGCGGTCATTTTCGGGATGTTCATCATAACAAGCTTTGATGATCGCATTGAGATGAACATTCAATGCTTTTGAACCTGCTACAAGAGACGCAACTTTTTGTTCTTCAACAACCTTCCAATTGATAAACTCAAGAATATCGGGATGATCTAAATCCAGACAAACCATTTTTGCTGCGCGACGGGTTGTCCCACCGGACTTAATAGCCCCTGCAGATCTATCACCAATACGAAGGAAAGACATTAACCCGGAAGACCTTCCACCACCGCTAAGTTTTTCTCCTTCTCCACGAATGTCTGAAAAATTACTTCCCGTTCCCGAACCGTATTTGAATAACCTGGCTTCACGAACCCACAAATCCATTATTCCACCTTCATTCACTAAATCGTCATTTACTGATTGAATAAAACAAGCGTGTGGTTGAGGATGTGTATATGCGTCTTCTGATTTTGTTAATTGCCCGGTTTTGTGATCGACATAAAAATGTCCCTGAGATGGTCCGGTTATCCCATACGCCCAATGCAGACCTGTGTTAAACCACTGCGGACTATTCGGGGCTGCCATTTGGTTTTCTAGCATGTGAATAAGTTCATCGTAAAAAGTTAAAGCATCTTCTTCTGAATCGAAATAATTTGCTTTCCAGCCCCAATAGGTCCAACAGCCGGCAAGACGATGAAAAACTTGCTTCGCATCTTTTTCGGAGACAAAACGTTCTTGCTCAGAAAGTTTGGCTAATTTTTCAGTATCAGGCTCAGAGGCTTGCAACCATTCGGGAACACCTTCTTCGGCAATTCGTTTTGTAATTTTTGGAATACCTGCTTTGCGAAAATATTTTTGAGCAATAACATCAGCCGCAACTTGTGACCATGAAGATGGAATTAAAATGTCCTCCATCTTAAAAACGGTTGAGCCGTCTGGATTTTTTATTTCTGAAATTCTTTTTTCATAAGAAATGGTAGAAGTTTGCCCTTTGTTCAATTCAGTAAAAAAACGTTTTACCTTCATACAACTCCTTCTTTAGCGGTTAAATATTTTGTGTATGTAATTTTCAATTTTTTGCGGTTTTTATTAGATTTTTTTTGTAAGAAATTCTGCCACCAAACTAAAAATATTTTATGTATGTGCAAAGCAAAAATTCACTTTAAAAAATATTTTTTTTTCTGCTTGCTTTTTAAATAAATTTTAGTTCCCCTCTATTCACCGATGTATTTCCGCTGTTCACCGATTTTCCTTTATTTGAAACAAAAATTATTCTTAGGTTTCGGTCGAAAAAAACAAATTGAGGACAAAAATGTTAGAAAAAAATCAATCAAACGGCAGAATTTTCTTAGGTGGGATCTTAATTGCGGCAGGGGCACTTTTTTTACTCGGAAATTTTGATTTCATTAACTTTGATATTGGGAGAATACTTTTTTCTTTCCCTTCAATCTTAATATTTGTCGGGATACTCAGCTTTCTCAATTCATCAAAAAAGTGGTTTGGAATAGTATTAATAGCTGTCGGAAGCGCTCTACATCTTTCTCATTATTACAATGTTGATTTCGGTGATTTCATACTCCCTATAATTCTTATTGGATTAGGGTTTATGATTTTAGTTAAACATAACAGAAATACATCAAGTTATGTGAAATCAGAAATGACTCCGGCAGAAGAAGTGTGGGATAGTAAACTTGACGTGGTTTCAATTTTTGGAGGCAGTTCCAAATTTGTTAACTCGGAAGCATTTCAAGGAGGAAATATCACCTCCATATTTGGAGGAAGTGAAATAAATTTATCAAACTGCAAATTAGCCGCAGGTGAAAATATCATTGATGTTATTGCTATTTTTGGCGGAACAACTATCATAATTCCAAAAGAATGGAATGTTATAGTAGATGTCTTTCCAATCTTCGGCGGTTTTGGAACTAAAGGCAAACGGGACCCAATGATGGTTGTTGAGAAAGATAGAGTTTTAAGAATTAAAGGAATTGTTATTTTCGGCGGCGGCGAGCTAAAATTAGTTTAATGTAATGAGAAAAAAAATTTTTAGCGGTATAGCTGTTTGGTCTTTTACTTTTGCGGCTTCTTTGCTGATATTATTTAGAGGATTTGGATTAAACGATAGTTGGAGTGTGCTTGACGCTTTCATCTCGGTGACGATCTATACCGCTTTTACGTTAAGTTTCAAATTCCAAGCCCGGTTTGTAGAATTCCAGCGGAACAATCTTCCCCGTTTTCTTTTGACACATTTTTTTGCGGCTTTGCTTGTTTCTGCCCTCTGGTTAAGCATCAGTAAAATATTATTGTTCTGGCTGATCCCGAACAATTATTACCAGACATTTTTTAACGAGTCAATTGTAATTCGTCTTGTTATCGGAATGACAATTTATTTTCTGATCACCGCATTCAACTATTTATTTATGTATTACGACAATTATAAAGAGAAAGTTGAAAATGAAGCGGCTCTGAAAAATCTTATAACAGAAACCGAACTGAAAAATTTGAAATTCCAGATCAATCCCCATTTCATTTTTAATTCGCTGAATTCAATAGCGGCTTTAACACACATTTCTTCTGAAAAAGCCTCGAGTATGACGATTAAACTTGCCGATTTTATGCGCTTGACATTGACGAACACAAAACCATACTCTCTACTTGAAGATGAACTAAAAAACTGCCGGATGTATGTGGACATTGAAAAAATAAGATTTGGTGATAAATTTACATTTGAAGAAAAAGTTGATGAACAACTTTTAAAAGAAGAAATTCCTTCGATGATCTTACAGCCGCTTTTTGAAAACGCTATTAAATACGGCGTTTATGAAGCGATTGAAAAGGTCACTATTTTGTTCACCGCGGAAATGATTTCCGGCTACATAAAAATTACTATGGAAAATAATTTCGATACATTTGGCGAAAAGCATAAAGGAGAAGGAATTGGGTTAACCAATATTAACAAGCGGTTGCAAATTCTTTACAAACAAGACGACTTAATTAAAATTGAAAAAGAAAAAAATATTTTTCGTGTTATTCTTCTTTTCCCACTAAAAGAAAATGTACTACTAAATGAAGCATAAATACTGCGTTATAATTATAGACGACGAGCAATTAGCCCGTCAATTAGTGAAAAAATATCTTGAGGATTTCCCCGAAGTAGAAGTGATCGCCGAATGCGAAAACGGTTTCGAAGGAATAAAAGTAATTCAAGAGAAAAAACCGGATTTTATTTTCCTTGATATTCAAATGCCGAAACTCAGCGGATTTGAGATGCTCGAACTCCTCGAAAATCCGCCGGAAATTATTTTCACCACGGCGTATGATCAATATGCAATTAAAGCTTTTGAGCTTAACGCGGTTGATTATCTTTTAAAACCGTTCTCCATTGAACGCTTCAGAAGTGCGGTAACAAAAACTTTAGAGAAATTAACAAACGAAAAACAGCGTGATGTTTCCTACAACGTTCTGCTCTCTACAAAAAACACTGACGAAAAACTCGACAAAATTTTAATTAAAGACGGAACAAAAATTCATGTTATTCCTTTGGAAGAAGTTGAAATAATTGAAGCTCAAGACGATTATGTTTTTGTTCACACCGGCAATACAAAATATTTAAAACAAAAAACAATGAAGTATTTTGAAGAGCATTTGGATCAAACAGATTTTGTAAGAGTTCATCGTTCATTCATTGTTGCTTCAAAAGCAATCAAGCAAATTGATCTATTGGAAAAAGAATCTTACCGGGTAACCCTTCACAACGGCAAAAAGCTTCCCGTAAGTAAAACCGGTTATCAAAAATTAAAAGAGCTGTTCAAGTAATTTCAGATTGAAACTCTTTCTACTTCTTTCTATATTTACATCAACTTTTTGAGGAAACAATGCAGTTGGAAAAAGATCTTCAGTCAATACAAGAAGCGCGCGATTTAGCCCGCAAAGCAAAAGAAGCGCAGCTTGAATTTAAAAATTACAGTCAAGAACAAGTTGATAAAATTGTAAAAGCAATGGCTGATGCCGGCTACCAGAACGCCGAAAAGCTTGCTAAAATGGCTTGCGACGAAAGTGGTTTTGGTAAAGTTCAAGACAAAATTATAAAAAATCAATTCGCCACAAAGAATGTTTATGATTCGATCAAAGATCTAAAAACAGTTGGGGTGATAGAAAACCTTCACAAAGGAAAAGTTTTAAAAATAGCCGAACCGATGGGAGTAGTTGCCGCGCTTATTCCTTCAACAAATCCGACATCAACAGCAATGTTCAAAGCAATAATTTCTTTAAAATGCAGAAACGGAATTGTCGCAAGTCCACATCCGCGTACAGTGAATTGCACCGCCGAAGCATTACGCATTCTGTCCGATGCCGCCGTTAGAGCCGGAGCGCCGAAAGGATTGATCCAATGTTTATCGGCTCCAACGCTTGAAGGAACGGACGCATTGATGCACGATAAAAATATTGCTGTTATTCTCGCAACCGGAAGTAGTCCGATGGTAAAAGCTGCTTACAGTTCCGGAACACCGGCTTATGGAGTTGGCTCCGGAAATGTTCCCGCATTTATTGAGCGGACTGCAAATTATAAAAAAGCAGTTGCCGATATTGTTTACGGAACTACTTTTGATAACGGAACACTCTGTTCATCCGAGCAAGCGATGATTGTTGACAGACCTTTAAAAGACAAAGTTGTTGAAGAAGCAAGACGGCAAGGATGCTACTTTGTAAATGAAGAAGAAAAAATAAAACTCGGTAAAGCAATATTAAAAGATGGGAGAATTAATCCCGATATAGTTGGAAAACCGGCACCGTGGATTGCAAATCATGCAGGATTTTCTGTTCCCGATTCAACAAAAGTTTTAGTTGCTGAATGCACAACCGTAGGGAAACAAGAACCACTTTCGTATGAAAAACTTTCTCCAATTTTAGCTTTCTACACTGTTGACGGTTGGCTTGAAGGCTGCCATAAATGTATTGAACTTTTGCAGTTTGGTGGAGTCGGGCATACGATGGCGATCCACAGCAACGACAATGATATTATTATGAAGTTTGCATTAGAGAAACCGGCATTTAGAATATTGGTAAACACTGTTGCTTCTCTTGGCGCGGTTGGATTTACTACTTCTCTCCTTCCTTCCTTTACACTTGGACCGGGAACCTGGGGCGGCTCGATCATTTCAGAAAATGTTTCGGCTAAACATCTGATGAACGTAAAATATCTTGCGTTCGAAACAAATCCTATCAACCATGCAGGCGGACAGTTCAACAGTGGAAAAACTTCATCTTCATTTACTAACAAGGGGGGAAGTTTTCTGCAAGAAATTGAAGAGCGGTTAAAAGCGGGGGCAGGAAATCCGGTTATTAATAAAAATTACGATGCTCAGAAGAAAACAAAACAAACTGAATACGGCGCAGGAATAAGCGAAGAGCAGATAATGAAGATTATTAAAGAGTTTAAAGTGTAGTTTCTATAACTTTAAAAAAACTTCCTTGCATGGAAAATGAAAATATTTTTTTGAAATGTTTGAAAATTGCCAATAATATGTTTAGGTTTGTCCATAATAATTATTGAGAGATGAGGCACCTTTATTTCTTCATTAGTTTTACATAGAAAAACATTACCGAATGGGGTAAATGATACGTTACCCTCTCCCCTTTTATTACCCGCAAAGAAAAAAACAACAAAAGAATTTTATTTAAAACCAGTTAAATGTTTTTTAACAAAGCATGAGTTTGATGGTTTGTTAGAATGAAGAATAAAACAATTGGAATACATGAATGCAGCGCCGCGCAGGAATGTATGCCAGAATAAGTAAACCCGTTCGGGTAAATTAATAGTTAGCCATCAAATCAAAAGGAGTAATTATGTTCATAGCAAATCTAATTATTGTTGTAATTGTTACCGCCATTGTTTATGGCATTCGTTATTCGCTTTGGAAGGAGACTGTTCCGGCGAATATTCAAAAAATGAGATGGGTTATAGCAATTGCAGTTACTTTTATCATTATGCTTATTAGTATTGCAATTCAATCAAGTTCAAAAACTTATTCGTCTCAACCGGGCGGACATATGATATATCTTCTTTTAATGTTTACAATAGCTAATGTACTTGATGATAAAAAGAAGAATGACACAAATGACAAACTATCAAAAAAATCCTGATAGTATAAAAATTGCTTGTTACGGAATCATTGCTTGGGCTTCCTATTCCTTTATTATCACAATGATTTTTGGAACTACTGAGCAAATTTCTGCACAAGCTGTTTCTTTTTCTGTTATTGAAGCAGTTATTTTTGTTGGAAGCTCAATCGCTACATTAAATAAACGTTATCTATTTTTATGGGTAATAATTATCGCACTGATTATAGATACACTTCTAATATTTTCTTCCCCGTTTTTTAGCCCTCTTGCTTTAATTCTTCGGCTGGGTTTATTATTTCTTGTTATCATTGCTATAAAAAAGTCAAACGAGGTTATTCCAGTTAATGAAGAATTTAAGGAACCATCTTCCTATGAAGGGAAAAGTAAAATCAATGATAAGGAAGAACGAAAAAACATTGCAGAAGAATTTGTTTTTAACAATACCGAAGAATTCTATTCGAATATTTTAAAACTTTCAAAGTACCCAACTGTTGAAGAAATTAAAAAGAACTATCGCGATGAAATTCAGAAATATCATCCAGATAAAGTTGAGCATCTTGGTGATGAATTCAAGCGTATTGCTGAAAAGAAAACTAAGGAATTAAATGAAGCTTACAATTATTTTAGAAAAAAGTATAGTTTTTAGTTTATGAATGGACAAGTGTTGAATTTTACAGCAATCAATAGTAAAGGTGATTTCGCATATTTCGACCATACTGAAAATGCGATAGATTCTTTAGAAACCGCGTGTTTCTTATTAAATCGAACTGGTAACACTAAATGGAAATGGATTTCAATCACAATTCATCATTCACTTTATTCTTTTTGTGTTTCATATTTACATAAGGGCAATTATGAAAGAGTTAGTTCCATAAATGAAAAAAGCGGAAAACGTGAATTGATAAATTTTGATAAAGCATTGAATAAAACACTAAATACACCGTACAACACTTTTACTAATGGAAAAACAAAAAAAAATATTATCAAACTAACAAAAGAACAAAGAGAAAAGATTGATTGGCTTGCTTATGAAATAAGAAATAATTTTGTTCATTTTATCCCTCAAGTAACTTCAGTTGAAATAAAGAAAATAAAATCAGCTTGTTTAGCAGCTATAAATCTAATTGAACTTATTGCAGTAAATTCTTATTCAATAATATTTATTGATTTTGAGGATTCACAAAGTAGAATTAAATCAAGTTTAGAAAAGCTAAGAAGTAATTTATCGTAAAATGACTAACAAGTGCCTCAAGCCGAAAGCGTTTTCGCAATCGGCATTTGTGCAAATTAAAAGATTGTAATTCCGTTTCGGCTTTGTTGTTTAGCGTAGTTTGTAAATGAAAGTTTATTCTAATTAAAAAATTATTTAATAATGTGGCATTGTTGTTCTGGGTTTCAGCTCAGGCACAAGTACGTATGTTTAAAATATAGGAAGTAGTTATTTTTAGATTTCCAATTTGGAACTATTAGAAAACCAATAAAGGAGATATAAAAATGGAGACTCAAACGAATCTTGAGAAGTCGTTCTT
>Ga0265292_1000660_pt1 | contig 42243 bp, 33 predicted proteins | sample Munlanlewell296A_FD_189080 | JGI IMG/M metagenome (GOLD analysis project Ga0265292, IMG submission 189080) | Leachate microbial communities from a municipal landfill in Southern Ontario, Canada - Leachate well 296A | ecosystem: Engineered > Solid waste > Landfill > Unclassified | place: Canada... | reverse complement strand
ATTTGGGATAAGAAAAGAGATGGTCGGAATAAAAGTAGAAGGGGTAACTTTTTGCGAAAATGAAATTATTTTGGAAGCGGAAGAATCCATATACAGAGGAGATAAGTACAAATTCTCAGTACAGGCTATTCCCTGAAATAAGATTACTCACTAAAAACAAAAAACGAAAATAAAGTGAAGAAAAACACGGGAGATTTTTTGGTTTCTCTTTATACAACAATGTATAAAATCAGGAACTTTGAAGAGCAGGCAATCAAACTATACAGAGATGGACATATCAGGGGATATTTTCATCCCTATTTGGGCGAAGAAGCTATTGCTACAGGTGTTTGTGCTGCCATGGATGAAAAAGACTATATCACGAGTACTCACCGGGGGCATGGACATTGCCTGGCCTGGGGAGCCGATTTAAAAATCATGTTTGCCGAGTTGCTGGGCAAAGAAAATGGATATTGTAAAGGTTTGGGCGGATCAATGCATATTGCCGATTATACTAAAAATAATTTGGGTGCCAATGGTATAGTGGGATCAGGAGTGCCAATTGCTGTGGGAGCCGCTCTTGGAATTTCGATTCGCAAAGAGAAACAGATGGTTTCCACTTTCGTTTCTGATGGTGGCTCAAATATCGGTTCATTTCTGGAAGGCCTTAACCTGGCTGCAGCATGGAAATTACCGGTGCTGTTTGTAATTGAGAACAATCAATATGCAGTATCGACCCCTATTGAGGATTCTACCGGCGAAACGGAATTGTATAAAAGGGGTATTGGCTTTGGTTTGGAAAGTGTCCGCCTCGATGGAAATGATGTTCTTGAGGTTTTTGAAATAGCCAAATCATTTGTTGAACGCTGTAAAAATGGAGAAGGGCCATTCCTGATGGAATGTGTCACTTTCAGAAAAGGCGGACACCATATTAACGATCCGGGTCTTTATCTTCCAAAAGAAAAAGTTGACTATTACAAAATACACGATCCGCTGTTAATCGGGAAAAAACATTTAATTGAATTGGCCGGATTATCAAAAGATGATATTGTAGAAATTGAAAAACTGGTCATGGCTGAAATTAAGGCTGCAATTAGTTTTGCGATTAAAAGTCCGGAGATGTCGGAAAAAAATTTCTTAAAATTTGTGGAGGAATATTAGATGGTTTCAAATGTATTGATTGCAACACGTGAACTGATGTACCGGGAAGCTTTAAATGAAGCTCTTAAAGAAGAAATGGCCCGCGACGATAAGGTTTTTATTATGGGTGAAGGTATTGCAGAACGGGGAGGTTCATATAAGGTAACAGTCGGTTTGCTGGAACAATTTGGTAACAAAAGGGTTTTTGATACTCCCATTTCAGAAAATGGATTTACAGGCGCCGGTGTTGGAGCGGCCCTGACGGGTATGCGTCCGGTAGTTGAGATCCTTTTTGTCGATTTCACAATGTTAATTTTAGATCAACTTGTAAATCAGGCCGCTAAGTTTCGATTTATGTCAGGAAATACTGCCAGAGTTCCACTGGTTCTTCGTACCCAGGGCGGTGTTGGCAATGGATTGGCCTCCCAGCACTCACAAAGTCTGGAAGCCATCTTCTATCATATTCCGGGCTTAAAGCTGGTCATGCCTTCCACACCCTACGATGCAAAAGGTTTACTGAAAGCGGCCATCCGTTGCGATGACCCCGTAATCTTTATCGAGCACAAGTTATTATATATGAATAAGGGTGAAGTTCCTGAAGAAGAATATATTATTCCACTGGGACAAGCGGATATCAAGAAAGAAGGAAAAGATCTGACCATCATTGCCTGGTCAGGCATGGTGCCAAAAGTTATGGAAGCAGCCGAAATATTAACCAAAGAAGGAATTAATGCCGAAGTGGTTGACCCAAGATCATTGGTGCCCCTGGACAAAATAACTATTATCAATTCGGTGAAAAAAACCGAACATGTGCTGATTGTTCAGGAAGCTGTGCGAAGAGGTGGTGTTGGTTCAGATATTTCATCCATCATCCAGGAAGAGGCTTTCGATTACCTCGATTCTCCTGTAAAAATACTTGGTGGATTAAATACTCCCTGCCCTTTTAACCTGAATCTTGAAAAAATGGTAGTACCACAGGTGGATGATATTGTCAGGGCCGCAAAGGAAGTCGTATATTTTGAATAAATGGTAATATAAATAAAAGAAAAGATATGCCTCTGGTTAATATGACCGAAATGTTAATAAAAGCGCGCGAAGGCAAATATGCTGTGGGTGCTTTTAATATATTGGATTATAACTCTATGAGAGTTGTAGTTGAAACCGCTCAGGAATTGCAATCTCCGGTTATTGTGCAAACCTCTGAAAAAACAGTCCTTTTTTGGGGATTTAAGCCAATTGTGAGTTGGATAAAAGAGCTTACAGAAAACACGACCGTTCCTGTAGCAATCCATCTGGATCATTGCAAAGACCTCAATATCATTCAGAATTGTATCGATGCAGGCTGGTCATCTGTTATGATTGACGCTTCTTCAAAACCTATTGAGGAAAATATAAAACTCAGCCAACAGGTGGTAAAAATGGCCAAACTTCGTGGGATTAGTGTTGAAGCTGAAGTTGGAGAAATTGGCGGAATTGAAGATGATATTTCGATAAATGAGGAAAACGCTCATCTGGCAGGGGTGCAACAGGCAAAAATTTTCCTTGAAAACGTAAAAATTGAATGCTTTGCCCCTGCAATCGGAACAGCTCATGGTATATACAAGGGAGAGCCTGTAATTGCTTTCGACCGGCTGAAGGAAATCAGTCAATTATCTGATACTCCCCTTGCCCTGCATGGGGGAACCGGTTTATCGGAAGAGATTTTTAAAAAATGTATCTCATTGGGATGCTCTAAAATCAATATTTCAACTCAGCTGAAATATGCATTTATCGATGGATTTTTACATTATTATAAATCCAGACCAACCGAATACAACCCGCTGACTATTCTGATGGCGCAATATAAAGCCATAAAACAAGCTGTTGCTGAAAATATTTTGTTGTTTGGAAGTAATCAAAAAATGTAAAGAGTGTAACTATGGCCATAGCGATTAATATGCCTCAGGTAGGTCAGGACATTGAATTTGCAAAGATCATCGAATGGCATGTCGGAGAAGGCGATGTGGTAAAAGAAGGTGATATTGTAGCAACTGTTGAATCTGATAAAGCCAGCTTTGAGGTCGAAACGTCTGTGGCAGGTATCGTCCTGAGGTTATTGTTTCAAGAGGGCGATGAGGCAGCTGTATTTAAAGCGATTGCTTACATCGGACAAAAAGATGAAAGTTCTCCTGATGAAAATATAGAAACACCGAAAACGGAAGAAAAAATTGAAACAAAAAATGAAATTTCTTCTGCCAAAATGAGTGAGGAGATCAAACCTAAAGGTCTGTTTTCCAGTCCTTCAGCCAGGAGATTAGCTAAAGAACGAAATCTGGATCTTTCAGAAATAAAAAGCTCCGGACCTGACGGTCGCATCGTTAAAAGAGACATTGAAGCTTATTTTGAGCTCAATAAATCAGAAAAAAGGAGTACCCCTGTTGCGAAAAAAATTGCTGAGGAAACAGGAATTCATATAGGTTTAGTACAAGGAACCGGATATGCCGGGCGTGTAATGAAAAAAGATGTTATTTCATCCATCAGCCCGGTTAAATCTGCCATATTAAAGGAAATCCCCGGAGATCTGGTAGTTCTTTTTCTTAAAGCCAGAAAACGTGCTGCAGAACGATTAAGTTTCAGCAAACTGACTATCCCACATTATTATATTTTCTCTGAAGTTGATGTTACAAACACTTTAAAATGGAGAAAAACAACGAATTCAAACCTGGGGACCAAAATCTCTGTAAATGATATCATTATTAAATCATCGGCTGAGGCTTTAAGGAAGTTTCCGGAATTGAATTCGTGGGTTGATGATGAAAAGATGCTGCTCAAACCTGAAATAAATATCGGAGTCGCAGTATCAACTCCGGCCGGATTGCTGGTTCCTGTTATTCCTGATGCCGACAGGTTAAATCTGATTGCAATCAATTCCCGTTCAAGAAAAAATTCAGAAGATGCCCGGCGGGGTATAATTAACATGGACAAACCCGGGACTTTTACAATAAGTAATCTTGGAATGTACGGAGTAAGCAGGTTCCTGCCGATTATCAATCCACCGGAATGTGCTATTTTAAGTGTTGGAGCTTCGGAAAAAAAAGTAGTGCCAAAAGATGGTGAAATTATTATTATTGACTGTATTACACTGGGATTGGTCTGCGACCACAGGGCAGTTGATGGAGCAAAAGCAGCTGAATTTTTAAGCTGCTTAAAAGAAATTATTGAAAAATTTTCAAGACAATAGAAAGAATGGATTTAAAATGGAAGCTTTGATCTTTGATTGCGACGGAGTATTAGTTGATACGGAAAGAGACGGTCATCGTGTTGCTTTTAATATGGCTTTTAACGACATGAGAATTGACGTGGAATGGAGCATTGAGATATATAAAGAGCTGCTGAGAGTGGCAGGTGGAAAAGAAAGGATGAAGCATTATTTCGACAAGGAAGGATGGCCTGTGCAGTTTAATGATCGGGAACAACTAATTCTTGAGTTGCATAAACGAAAAACAAAGTTTTTTATGCAATTGATTGAGACAGGTACTTTACCCCTGAGGTCCGGAATCTCTCGTATAGTTGATGAAGCCATTGCAAACAATATCAAACTGGCAGTTTGTTCAACTTCCAACGAAAAAAGCGTTCGACTGATAATAGATCTTCTCCTGGGAAAAGAGAGGGCACTAAATTTTCAGGCTATTTTAGCCGGGGATATGGTTTCAAGAAAAAAACCGGACCCTGAAATCTATAATTTATGTACCGAAAAGCTGAATATCAATCCCAAAAACTGTATTGTTGTCGAAGACAGCCGTAATGGTTTGGTTGCAGCAAAGGCCGCCAATTTCAATTGTCTTATAACAACCAATGATTATACAGCCTGTGAAGATTTTACCGAAGCCGATAAATTGGTTACCGAATTAGGCGATGATCCTGATATTCAAATTACTATAGATGACTTAATATTATTAATCAAGAATAAAAGCAAATAAAATGAAAATATTTTTAGATACTGCTGATATTGAATCCATTAAGAGGGCAAATGATACGGGACTTTTAGATGGAATAACCACCAATCCGAGTAAGGTACTGGAATCCGGCAAAAATTTTTATGATGTTATTACAGAGATTTGCAAGATTGTTAAAGGACCTGTTAGTGCAGAAGCAGTTGCTGTGAAGGCAGAAAATATTGTAAAAGAAGCTATAATTATTGCCGGGTTGGCACCTAATGTTGTCATAAAAGTTCCAATGACCCCCGAGGGTTTAAAAGCTTCCGGAATGCTTGGCGATCTGAATATCAGGGTGAATGTAACAATGGTTTTTACCCCCGATCAGGTTTTACTGGCCCTGAAAACTAACCCGACTTTCGTTAGTATAGTAATTAGCAGACTCGATAAAATCGGTGCTGATGTAGTGGCACTCATAAATGATTCGGTTAAAATTAAGCAAAACTATGGTTTTAAAGGCGAAATACTGGCAGCCAGCATTAAAAACAGGGTTAACGTCATTGATTGTATGAAAGCAGGAATTGATATTGTTTCATTACCTGAAAACATCTTTTTCGAAATGTTTAAACATCCCCTGACCGATCAGGGACTTAGCGAATTTGATGTTGCATGGGGAAAAGTAAAAAAAGCAGGTTTGGCATAAAAATGAATGAATAATGCCTGAAAATAAATACACTGTAGTAACTGTAGGCGAACTTTTGTGGGATATCCTTCCAGACAGAACAACACTGGGAGGAGCACCTTCTAACCTTGCTTTCAGACTTAACGAAATGGGAGACGAATGCTTCCTTGTTTCGCGGGTTGGTAACGATGAACTGGGCGACAACGCACTGGCAATTTTAAAATCTTTTGGATTATCAACTTCATTTATTCAACAGGATTCTCAATTTCCGACCGGAACTGTTAATGTCAGTTTTGATAAATTTAAAAACCCGGGTTATATTATAAATCCTAATGTAGCATACGATAATTTAGAAGTGACCGATGATTTATTGAAAATAACTAAAATTGCTGATTGTATAGCTTTTGGAACACTCGCACAAAGATCACGGAAAAGCAAAGAAACCATTACTGAATTGTTGGTTAATGCTACCGGAGCAATCAGGTTTCTGGATGTGAACCTAAGAAAGGACTGCTATACAAAGGAATCACTTGATCACTCTTTACAATTTGCTGATATATTGAAAATTAATCATCATGAAGCCAGGGAAATGAATAGAATATTCCGGTTGGGTGCACCGGATATCCCAAAAATTGTCCGGGAACTATCCAACCAATTCGAAATCAGGACTATCCTCGTTACTATGGAAGAATATGGCGCGTTCCTATTCGACAAAAATGAAGGAGAGCATTACATCCCCGGGTATCAGATCGAACTGTCAGACCCGCTGGGTTCGGGGGATGCGTTTTCAGCAGCATTTATTCACTTTGGCTTACAGCAAAAATCGCTTTTGGAAGCATGTATGAAGGGAAATCAGCTTGGTGCTGCTGTTGCCACAACAAAAGGAGCAACTCAAAAAATAACACAAGACGAATTGAATAGCATTGCGCTTAAAAATAAGAGAGTTATAGATCAGAGTTTCAGTAAATATGTTAATTAATTCCATTATTAACCAAAGAAAGCAAGCTTATGAAAATAACATTAATACCTGTCTATTTTGATCCGGGACGTGACGAAAATTTTGATAAACATTTAAGTATTGTAAAAGATTTATTAAAAGAGGATGCAGAATTTATTAAGCCACATGCACTGGGCGCAAGTTTACCTGATGCCGATGCCGTTATTTTCCCTCAAATGCTCGGTGAAGCTTACAATAAAATCGAAAAACTGAAAGCTATATCCCTGCCAATAATGGTTATTACATCTCAATTTGGTACCGTAAATATGTGGGACTGGGAAGTGGTGCATTATTTAAAATTGAATGGCATTCAAACTATTTGCCCTCCCAGCCTCGAAGATACCAAATTAGCCTGCAGGGCACTTTTAGTTCGCAGTTTATTGACCAAGAGTAAATTTGTAGTCTATCAGGATGATCCTGCCGGACCGACAGGTCAGCAGTCTGATATTTTTAAAAGATTTTACTGGCTCGAAAAAGAATCTTCAAAAAAAATATTCGAAAAATATGGAATAGTTATTGAGCAACGCAGTTTTAAGGAACTAGCCAAAAAAGCAAGCCAGACTCCTGACAATGAAGTACAAAAAGTTATTGATAATTGGAAATCGAGACATAAAAGTATCACTGGTAAGCCTTTATTAAGCGCTATGAAATTATATATGGAGCTGAAAAAAGAGTATTTAAGAGATGACAACATACTGGCAATGGGTGTAAACTGCTTAAACGAATCGAGAAGTTGTGATACAACCCCCTGCCTTGCCTGGAACCTGCTATACCAGGAAGAGAAGCTGGTTTGGGGTTGCGAGGCAGATACCATGGTTATGTTAACCGAAATACTGGCTGACAAGGTTCTTCAGGTACCGTTTTTTATGACGAACCTGTACCCGTTTATTATGGGTCAGGCAGCCCTGGCACACGAACGCATACCTAATTTTCCTGTTGTAGATGAGCCCGATAATCATATTCTGGCTGCACATTGCGGTTATTTTGGGTTGGTACCTGAAGTTTTTTCAGATAGGTGGAATTTGCGTAAAAGAGTTCTCGCCATGGTTAATGAAAATGCTCATGTTCTTGATGCGACTATGCCTGTTGGTCCAATTACCCTGATTAAATTTCAACCTTACCTGAAAAAGATATCGCTATCCGAAGCCGAGCTGACAGGCTATGTTCAATATGAAAATTCCGATTGTGTGAATGGAGGTATTATCAGGGTAAAAGATGGGCAGAACTTTGTTGATAAAATTGTTTCACATCATTATATTGTAATGGCAGGCCATCAGAAAGCAGCAATGAAATTAATTGCCAATATTTTTGATTACGAACTGGAAATTATTTAAAAGGGGTATTATTCAATTTTGCAAACAATAAAAAACCACAATGAAGCAAAATAATCCAAAATGAAAAGGGAATTAAACATAGGAATTATAGGCACCATGTTTATGGGACGGGCTCATTCAAACGCATGGTATGATGTGGCAAATTTTTTTGATCTTCCTTTTAAACCGGTGATGAAAGCCGCTTGTGATATCAATCCTGCCTCTGAAAAAGATTTTGCTCAACGGTTCGGATGGTTATCTTTTGAGACATCCTGGGAAACTTTGATTAATCGCAGGGATATTGATATTATAGATATATGTACTCCTAATAATACCCATATGCCCGTTGCAGTCGCAGCTGCACAAGCAGGAAAACATGTGATCTGTGAAAAACCGGCTGCCATGAATGCCGGAGAGGCGATGCAGATGATGAAGGCAGCTGAACAGGCCGGCGTAAAACACATGATAGCATTTAACTACCGGAGACTACCAGCGATAGCCCTGGCAAAAAAAATGATATCGGAAGGAAGATTGGGGCAAATTCATCATTTCAATGCTGTTTATTATCAGGATTGGTTGGTTGATCCGGAGTTCCCTTGGGTTTGGCGGCACGATATTAAATTGGCGGGATCGGGAGCTCATGGTGATATGAATGCTCACACAGTCGATCTGGCCCGATTTCTTGTTGGAGAAATTGATTCGGTTTGCGGCGAAGAAAAAGTATTTATTGGCCAAAGGAAAATACACGGAACCGACAGATCAGAAAAAGTAACTGCCGATGATGCAACAGCTTTTCTCGCCCGGTTTGACAACGGAGCATCAGGAAATTTTAGTGCAACCCGATTTGCAACAGGCAGAAAGAACTTTCTGAGACTCGAAATATTTGGAAGCAAAGGAAGTCTGATTTTCAACCTTGAGCGACTTAATGAACTCGAATATTTTTCCAGAGATGATCAATCTGCAGAGCAAGGTTTCAGAAACATATTGGTGACTGAGAACGAACACCCTTATATAAATAAATGGTGGCCTCCAGGCCATATCATAGGCTGGGAACATACTTTTATTCATGAGATTGGCGATTTTCTGATGGCTATAGCCGACAACGTGAAAATTACTCCTGACTTTTACGATGGATATAAGTGCCAGGTAATACTTGATGCTGTTATGGAATCCTCTAAATCCCGTAAATGGATTGACATTTCTAACTAAAAAATTATGCAAGAAACATAATAATTATGAAAACAATTAAAGGGCCTGCCATATTTCTGGCACAGTTTGTAAGAGATGAGACTCCCTTCAATAACCTTGATGGAATTACTTCATGGGTAGCTGATCTGGGCTACAAAGGTATTCAAATACCATCATGGGATAATCGACTGATCGATTTAAAGCTGGCCGCCACATCCAGGACATATTGCGATGAATTAAAAGGGAAAGTCGAGTCAAAAGGCTTATTTATGGTTGAACTGGCTGCTTATCTGCAGGGACAGGTGATTGCTATTCACCCGGCCTACGAGACTATGTTCGATGCTTTTTATCCGGGAGGACTGACTCCAAAAGCCAGGACTGAATGGGCAACCGACCAACTTATGATGACCATTAAGGCATCAGTGAATTTCAATACAAAGAATATCTCGGTCTTGTCAGGTGGATTTGCCTGGCAAACCATGTATCCGTGGCCTCAAAGGCCTGATGGATTGATCCATCAGGCCTTTACAGAATTATTGACTCGTTGGATGCCTGTGTTAAATTTTGCCCGCGAGAATGATATTACGATTGGATATGAATTGCATCCCGGTTCCGATTTATTTGACGGGGCCACCTACGAAATGTTTCTCGAAATGTCGGGCAATCATCCGGCTGCCTGCATTACTTATGATCCCAGCCACATGCTGCTTCAGCAGATGGATTATATTCAATTCATTGAGATATTTGCTGATAAGATCAAAGCCTTTCATGTTAAAGATGCAGAGTTTAATCCCAACGGCCGGGTCGGGGTTTATGGTGGCTACCTGCCATGGATAAATCGCGCCGGTCGATTCCGCTCATTGGGAGACGGACAGGTGGATTTCAAACGGATCTTTTCATTATTGACTGAAAAAAATTATGAGGGTTGGGCTATCCTGGAATGGGAAGATTGTCTTAAAAGCCCTGAACAAGGTGCAGCTGAAGGCTCTATTTTTATAAAAAACCAAATTATCAACGTTACAGATGTTTCTTTTGATGATTTCGCCGGAAGTAATACAACTACTGACCGTAACAGGAGAATTCTCGGAATTTTAGAATAAATGATTTATTTACGATAAAGCTTACTCAATAATTTCTCATTATGGATGAAAAATCGAAAAAAAGCCTGTTTCGTGCTTGTTTTTTTGCATTGATGGCAACTTCCTTCGGATTCATGCTTCGGGCTATGTTAATCACCGAGTGGGGCGTAGAATTTAATCTGACCAAGACACAGATGGGTGAAATCATGGGTGTAGGGTTATGGCCATTTGCAGTATCTATCGTACTGTTCAGCCTGATTATTGATAAAATCGGCTATGGACGGTCTATGGTTATTGCTTTTATTTGCCATATCAGTTCTTTGGTAATTACTTTATTGGCAAATGGTTATTGGATGCTTTACCTGGGCACTTTTATTTTTGCGCTTGGCAATGGCATAATAGAAGCAACAATTAATCCGGCTGTTACAACAATGTTTCCTAAAGAAAAAACTAAATGGATTAATAAGTTGCACGCAGGCTGGCCCGGCGGGATGGTATTTGGTGGAATTATTGCCATCTCAATGGGCGAATCAATAAAGTGGCAGTACAAAATTGCTATCATAATAATTCCAATGCTGATATATGGATTTTTAATGTTGAATAAAAAGTTTCCTGTTCAGGAGAGGGTTGCTGCTGGTGTTTCTTACAAGGATATGCTGAAAGAATTGGGTATTCTGGGAGCTCTTATTATTATTTCGTTGATAGTTTTTGAAGTCGGAAATTTTTTCAACCTGTCTCAAACAGTCGAAATTGCACTGATCATTTTGTTTACAGCTACATTCGGTCTTTATGTGAGGGCGCTCGGTCAACCAATATTTATTATTCTATTATTAATTATGTTTCCTTTATCCACCTCTGAGCTGGGAACCGATAGCTGGATCGTCGATCTCATGGCTAACGAAATGACGAATCTCCATCTGCAACCTGCCTGGATTTTGGTCTACACAGCTTTAATTATGTCCATCGCCCGCTTCTTTGCCGGACCAGTAATAAAGAAACTTAAGCCTTCAGGGCTGCTGATCTTTAGCTCTGCAATTGCAGCAGCAGGTTTGTTCTTCTTATCCATGGCTACGGGGATCGTGATATTTATTGCAGCTACAATTTATGGATTTGCTAAATCTTATCTCTGGCCAACAATGATTGGAATTGTAGGTGAGCGCTTCCCTAAAGGAGGGGCATTAACATTAAACGTAACTACTGGTGTTGGCATGATGGCAGTAGGAATTGTTGGTGCTGTCTTCCTCGGTTTTGCTCAGGATAAGGGAATTGATAACAGGATAGCTGAATTTGACAGAATGAACCAGACGATGTTGCACGAGAAATATATCAGTGTTGAAAAGAACAGCATTTTTGGTGCTTACCAGACTCTTGATATTGTCAAGTTCGAAAATGCCACGGTAAATGAACGGATAGTAATTGAGAACAGTATGCTTGGAGCAAAAAAGGAAGCCTTGAAAACAGTCGCTATTCTTCCTGTTATTATACTGGTTTTTTTCATTGTTTTGTTTTTCTATTTTAAGAAAAGAGGAGGTTATAAACAGGTAGAAATAACATAATAACCAGAGTCATACGTGACTTTATCTGGAATGATAATTATTTTTTGATTTCCAAACTCCGGTTAATTCATAATTTAGTTTACAAATAGTTTTTAAAATTTATAGTATTTATATTAAAAAAGATGAATAAAATAAAACAATTACTTATTGCGAGTCTGTTCGGATTGACAGGACTTGTACATGCACAGCAGAATTCCATTAATTGGGTACATATTTCAAGCAAAACCGGAGGCATCGAAACTCCCTTCTCTGGTAAAGAACAAACTTCGGCTGCAGTGGCTGATTTCGATAATGATGGAATAAACGATTTTTGTATCTCCGAAAGAACAACGGCTCCGGCTATGGTCTGGTACCAGCGCCAGGATAAGGTGTGGAAAAAATATGTTGTGGAAGACAGTATTCTCTTTATCGAAGCAGGTACAACTGCTTTCGATGTAGATGCCGATGGAGATATGGACATAATTGCAGGCGGCGATTGGAGAACAAACCAGGTATGGTGGTGGGAAAATCCTTATCCTGATTTTGAGAATGTCAGATCATGGAAAAGGTATCTGATCAGGAATTCAGGTGAAAATAAAATTCATGACCAGATGACTGGTGATTTTGATGGTGATTGTAAACCAGATCTTGTATTCTGGGCCCAGGGTGATCAGACTCTGTATTTTTCCCGTATACCATCTAATCCTAAAGTATTTTCGGAATGGAAATTAATCCCGGTTTATAAATATTATACTGATGGACAGATGGAACAGCATGGAACGTATCCGTCTTTCAAAGGAACCAATGAACATGAGGGATTTGCAAAAACAGATATTGATGGCGATGGCATTCAGGATATAATCGGAGGAGGTTACTGGTTTAAATATATCGGAAACGACAATTTTTCCAATAATATTGTTGATGCTTCTTACGCATTCAGCCGTTCTGCTGCAGGACAATTGATTAAAGGGGACAGACCGGAAATTGTGCTTGTAGTAGGTGACGGATCGGCACCTTTATATATGTACGAATATCAGAAGAATACCTGGATAAGAAAAGAAATACTGCCCAGGGTGAGTAATGGTCACTCACTTAATATTATCGATTTCGATGGAGATGGGAACCTTGATATATGGATTGCAGAAATGACCCTGTTTAATAATACTAATGCCACAAACCGGATACTTCTGGGCGATGGGAAAGGTAATTTCCACAATGAGATTTTCATCTCAAAGGGTATTGACCTGCATGAATCCGAAATTGTCGACCTCGACGGTGACGGAGATCTAGATATTCTTGGCAAACCTTTTAATGGCGACACTCCAAGGCTTGACATATGGTTGCAAAACGGAACCGGTGAAACAATATCCGCCAGAAAGGAAGCTTTTAATCAGCCATTTGGAATTCAACTTTATTCTTTACGTTTTGAGCTTGCCAAAGATGTTCACGGAACACTTGCACTTCTGAAGCCAATGGGAATTAGTGAAGTGGAAATAGCCGGTTATTATGACAATACAGCAAAAGATTTTAAAAAACTTCTCGACAAAAATGGTCTGAAATGCAGCAGCATGCTTTTCGGGTATGAACAGTTTTCAGAAGATATTGAAGCAATTATTAAAGATGCAAAACTGTTTGGGGCAAAATATATTGGCATCGCCTGGATACCCCATAATAAAACTTTTGGGAAGGAGGCAACAGCCATAGCAATCAAAGACTTTAATGCATTTGGCGCAAAATTGAAACAGGCTGGATTACGGTTTTTTTATCATCCTCATGGTTATGAGTTTGATACACCTGATGGCAATATGATGGATGAACTTCTTGAAGGCACAAAACCTGACCTGGTTACATATGAGCTTGACATTTTCTGGATGATTCACGGAGGAGCAGATCCCCTCACATATCTGAAAAAATTTCCTGGAAGATTTGAACTGATGCATTTGAAGGAATTAAGGAATGATATCCCCGGGAATAACACGGGGTCAGCATCCGATGAGACCAGTGTGTCGCCAGGCAGTGGTGTAACAAACTGGCCTTTATTGCTGAGGCAGGCTGTAAATTCGGGAGTTAAAAAGTATTTTATTGAAGATGAAGCGAAAAATGCCATTGATCAAATTCCGGTTACCATAAAATTCATTGAATCTCTTAAATAGAAGTTGTATTTATTATTTGTTATGAATTCCTGGGAATCATCACTTGCATACGGAGTATCCTTTCCGGAAAACAGACAAGAATGGACCTGATTGGATTGAATGCATAAATATCATATTAATGGATCGTTCATTAAAAAGAAATAGCGGACCAATGAAAAGAATTCTGGCAGGGCTTTTGTTTTTACTCATTTTTACTTTTATCAACGCTCAAAGTCAATTTTACAGACAGTATTGGGCTGTATTCGATAATACAGTTTCCAATCTTGGACAGGGTGAACGGCTTCGGGTAAATGATGCATCTATGAGTCTGCATGAAACTTTCTGGAGCAGGGCAGAGGTAAAATCAAATGGACTTCAGTTAATTAGTGTTCCTGAAGCGCTCCCCCTGCTTGATAAAACAGAGTTCTATGCTGAATTATGGGGCGGTCATCCGTGGGTTGAGAACAAAAGGTTTAGCATAAACGGCAAATCATTCTATTATTTTCCGAAAGAAGGTACAGAAGAGGGAAACTGCGCTTATTCCTACCCTACTGTTCAAATTAAACCAGAGGACCTGGTAAATGGGGTCAATGCTTTTCAATTTATCTGCGACAGAGGCAAAACCTTTTGGGGTCACTTTATTATTGATAATATGGCGGTTCGTTGTTTCCTTAAAGCCGGCCACCCTGATCTGAAAGTAGCAGGATTAGATACATTTTCTGCCATCCCTGTTACTTCACGAAAAGTTCTTGCTGACACAGCAGTTTTCTACTTGGAATATCCAAAAGAAATGGAGTCTCAAATTGTAAGGGTACACTATTTTGCGCATTACCTGGGCTTCGATGATGATGGCAATCAGCAGGAAGACGATTGGCACGGGTACACATATAATAAAGAATTTAAGAATCATGTTGGCACATCCGGCAAGGCTCCGTTTACTGTCACCTGGAATACAAAGATGTTGCCAGTTCAGGGTAAACCCATGTCTGTCAGAGTTCTGGTGGAACTAAAAAATAATTTCTTTTATCAGACAACTGAACTAAACAATCTATCATTCCCTGCTGACAGACCAAGTGTACAATTATATCACTGCTCCGAAATGCCACACCCTTTTTGGTCCCGCGATAAACAGGGAAAATTTGCCATAATAGAATTACCCGATGATATTACAAAAATAGAATCAGCTCAACTCTGGGTAAAGATATGGGATGGAGGAGAAGGAAGTATAAAAGATCCTTTTACGCTTAATGGTTTGCCATATTCAGTTACAACAGGCAGGGCCTCTCACGAAATAGTGTTCAATATTCTTGAAGTTATGAAAGAAAATATTAAACCCGGCAAAAATGTTATCAGGTTATTATCAGATACGAAAGAACACGGCATTGAGATGCTTCTGCCAGGCCCTTGTCTGATAGTAAGATACAAAAAAAATAATTTATAACTCATAATATGTTGATCTTAAATCCTATTTGGAAAAATTACATGCTATTCTTTGCAAAAAAGTTTAGAAATAAGCTCAGTAAGAATCAAAAACTGGTTCACAGAAACCTCCAGATGCTTTTATGTTTCACAGGCATTCTTATTCTGGTTTATGCTTGTACCGGAAAAAATTCTGCACCCGGTATGAAACCGAAAATAAACATCTGGTATGGATTAAATCAAGCCTTCGGGCATAATGGATTTACCCAGCATCAAATAAATATTTTGGGAAATATTGAGAATTATAGTAATGGATTTACGACATTTTATATTTTGAATAATAATAACAAAATAAAGTATTTAAATATTGGATCGGACACTAACCGTCTTGCTGAGAAGGGCGATTTTAACATCGAAATTGAACGCAACAGTTTAGTGGCAGGACTAAATGTAGTTAAAGTATTTCTTGCTGGTCATAGTACTGATACATTGACTGAGATAATTAATGTAGGTTATTTACCTGAACAAAATGTTACACTGCCATATTATATCAAATGGTCAGAAGTTAATAAAATTCAGGACGTTGCTGATATAGTTGATGGCAAATGGCAGCTTACAGAAGACGGAATCAGAACACAATATAAATACTACGATCGGATGATTGCATTTGGTGATTCCTCCTGGTCAGATTATGAGATTAGAACAAGTGTAATTTTTCACGGATATAATAAGCCCGAACAAGGCCCTCCTACATACAATGTTGCCCATGCTGCTATTGCTTCCTATTGGCTAGGGCATGATTGTGACAATCGTCAACCATTCAGAAAGTGGTTTCCGCTGGGAGCAACTTCAGAATTTCAAATAAATGAAAACTATGAAAATTGCCGTTGGAGAGTTTTTGATGGCGAATATTTTTATGCCGAACAATCCCAAAAAGTATATCGGAAGATTTTACCAGAGACTAAATATTACATGAAACACCGCGTAGAATCAATTTCTGAGAACAAGTCTTTATTTTCTGTAAAACTATGGCCTGCAAGTGATAACGAATCTGTGAGCTGGGATTTTCAAGCCATCAAAACAGGAAATTCTGCTAAGAGTGGAAGCTGTGCGCTTATTGCTCATCACACTGATGTAACTTTTGGAAATATAGAAGTTTTACCCTTAATAAAAACCAAAAAGTAATAATTGAATTTGTATCACACAACAGCATCAAAATGTAGTTTTTGGAGATGCAATATATATCAAAATAATATGGAAAATTCACGAAGATCATTTATCAAAAAAATCGGTTTATCCGGTGCATTTATTGCAGGTGGTTCGTCATTTCTGAAAGGATCTGATGCTAATATAGTTTCCAGTCAGGCAAACAAAAGGCATGATTCTTATTTTACTTCTAAAACGAATAGAGTACCTATATGTTTATTAGTGGATGACAGTACTCCATTAATACATGTGTTTTGGTTTCATCGAAAACCAATAGAAGGTAAAGGTCCTTTTACTGAGGATGGAAGGTTATTGGTAAAAAATGTTCCCAATAGTTTTCTGGATAAATTTTGCGATGTGGTGATAAGAAAAAAAATGGCAGGAAAGATATCCATTGTGCCTTCACCTGGTGGTGTCGGAGATATTGTGAATGGGATCCCGGGATATGAATATTCCTTAGTTGCCCAGTGGCTTAACACTGCTAAGAGCAGGTTGTCTGACAGGTTCGATTTTAGTCCTGAAATGCTGACACATAATCATGCTCTTGATTTAGAGACGGGAAAATATTCTGTTGAAAATGAAGCGCAATGGTCACAAAAGCAAGACAGGACTATTTTAACCCCGTACCTTATCCATTCCCTGGAGCTACTAAAAAAGGCGGGAATCAATGCAACAGGTATTACTTCTCCCTGGGACTTTGGAATCCAGGTTGAAAATGAATATATAGAAGCGATGATCGTAGCTCAGAAAGAAGTCTATAACCATGATCTTTCGTGGTATTTTTTGCATACCCTCGATAATCAGCCCGAAAGAAAACCATGGATAGCTCATAGAAAAGAAAACTGTACACTGGTTTCCATCCCTTCAAATTTGCCTGATCATTTCTGGGAAACAATAAACTCCCCAAAAACTGATGATGAATATATTCATAGCATAGCAGATAAATATATAACAGGAGATGGGGAAAAAGGTAGCATAATAGATGTTTTAAAAGCAGGTGGATGGCCGGTTTTCGTTACACACTGGCAGTCTTTATATTCAAATGGACTTGAAACGGGGCTTAAAGCTCTTGAAGAAGTCGGGGAAAGGATTAATTTACATTTGAAGGATAAGGTCGAATGGAAAAGTTGTATGGAACTTTCAAAATTGACAGTGGAACTTTAGCCTTTGAAGCAGAAGGTATTTGTCTGAGAACTTATTTATCTGGTAGATTAAAAACAAATAATCATTAATAATAAATAACACTGGCCTTGTCATAATTTGTTAACCATTCATTAGTATGAAGAATACAATCATTACAATATTACTTTTTCTGATGCTGTTCAAACTATCAGCTCCGGTTTTGTCTCAGGACCGGGCACTCTATCTCGATACTTCATTAACTACTGACCAAAGGGTTGCCAATCTCATATCCCAAATGACTTTACAGGAAAAAGTACAACAAATGGTTTTTTCTTCACCAGCTATTCCACGACTCAAACTACCTGAATACAACTGGTGGAATGAGGCCTTGCATGGTGTGGCGCGATCAGGTAATGCCACAGTTTTTCCACAGGCAATAGGATTGGCAGCAACCTTTGACGAGGACCTCATATTCCGTTTATCCAGTGCCATATCTGACGAGGCAAGAGCTATCTATAACTCAGCTATTGAAAAAGATCGCAGGTTGCGTTTTGCCGGTCTTACTTTCTGGACCCCAAATATTAATATTTTTCGTGATCCCCGATGGGGTCGGGGACAGGAAACCTATGGAGAGGATCCGTTTTTAACAGGCAGATTAGGGCTGAATTTTGTAAGAGGATTGCAGGGCGGGAATTCCAGATATCTGAAAGTTGCAGCCTGTGCAAAGCATTTTGCGGTGCATAGCGGTCCTGAAAGACTGAGGCACGAATTTAATGCCATTGTTACAAAAAAAGATTTGTTTGAAACTTATTTGCCGGCATTCAAAGCATTAGTTGACGAAGGCGTCGAAGCAGTTATGTGCGCGTACAACCGTACAAACAATGAGCCATGTTGCGGAAGTCAGGAACTTCTTGTTGATATATTGAGGAATAGCTGGGGCTTTAAGGGTCATGTTGTTTCCGATTGCGGAGCTCTTACCGATATCCATCAGGGACATAAAGTTACTTCAGGGTCTGTAGAATCAGTGGCACTTGCACTTAAGAAAGGTGTTAACCTTGATTGTGGTAATGAATATTATCCCAGTCTCATCGATGCTGAGAAAGAGGAATTAGTCACTGAACAAGAAATTGACAAATCATTAACTGTTTTGCTGAAAACCAGGTTTAAACTTGGAATGTTCGATCCCGACGAAATGAATCCATATTCTAATATTCCTGCCTCAGTAATTAATTCAGCTGATCATAGAAAAATTGCATTGGAAGCAGCACAAAAGTCGATAGTAATGCTGAAGAACAATGGTGTTCTTCCTCTGAAAAATGACATCGGTTATCTCTTTCTGACAGGGCCTAATGCCACAAGTGTAGATGCATTAATTGGTAACTATTATGGTGTTAATGAGAATATGATTACTATGCAGGAAGGTATTGCAGGGCATCTTGCTCCTGGCAGTTTATTGCAATATAAACAGGGATTTCTCGCTGACCGTGAAAATGTAAATCCTATTGACTGGACATCATACGATGCAAAGCAGGCCGATGCTATAATAGTAGTGATGGGATTAACAGGCAATCTGGAAGGTGAGGAGGGAGAATCAATTGCGTCAGCAGACTTTGGTGACCGTCTGAAATATGATCTCCCGGAAAACCAGGTGAATTTTCTAAAAAAACTTCGCAAGGATAATAAGAAGCCGGTTATTGTTGTATTAACAGGAGGAAGCCCGGTTAATATGACGGAAATTGATCAGCTTGCGGATGCAGTTCTATGGACATGGTATCCTGGAGAGGAAGGTGGAAATGCAGTGGCTGACATAATATTCGGAAAAATATCTCCTTCAGGACGTTTGCCAATAACTTTCCCAAAATCGTTCGACCAGCTTCCCGCGTATGACAACTATGACATGAAAGGACGAACATATCGTTATATGGATAAAGAACCTTTCTATCCTTTTGGCTTTGGTTTATCCTTTACAAAAATAACATATTCTGATATCAGATTCTCAACCATGGCTATAAAAAAAGGAGAATCAGTTAATGTTGAGGCTACAGTTGCAAATAAAGGCAAAATTGAAAGTGATGAAGTAGTACAGCTCTACATTAAAAGGGAGATCGGGAAGATAGTTACTCCCCTCTTCTCACTTAAAGGCTTTAAACGTATTCATCTTAAAGCTGGAGAATCAATAAAGATAATCTTTAGGGTAACTCCTGATATGATGAGTATCGTTGATATGGATGGAAGTTCTCTTTTAGATCCTGGTGTTGTAAAAGTGTTTATCGGCGGCTCATTACCGGGTCAGCATAGTATTGATTTAGGAATGAGTCAGGTATTGCAAGGCGAGTTTGTCATAAACTAGAATAAAAGTGAACTAATTTATAGATAATCCTTATCATATTATGACTACTCCAAGAGAAGATCTGTTGAGATGCCTGCGCCATGAGGGATTCGAAAAGGTGCATCTTGATTATGTGTTTTGTACATCTCAGACAGAAGGTTTCTTAAAACGTTTTGGACATTCTGATTTTGAATCTTACTTTGGTTTAAGCCATCGGAAGTTTGAAATCCCGGTTAAAAAAAACTTCACGATCGGTCATAACCATTTTCCACGTGAAGTTCTCCCTGATAGTACTGTTTTTGATGAATACGGAATCGGTCATTCAAAGGGATCCGAATTTGCTTTTCACATGACCAGGATGCATCATCCGCTTAGAGGCGCTGATATTGAAGAAATTAAAAATTATCCCTATCCATCAGTAGATGAAACACAACTTGACGATTTTAATAGAAAAATTGATATAATACATTCAGCCGGATTAGCTTCGTTTGGGTTTATGCAGATGACTGTTTGGGAAGCTTCATGGTATTTACGCTCAATGGAAGAGCTCATGATGGATATGCTTATGGAGAATGAAGCAGCTACAATTCTTTTGGATAAAATTACCGATTTTGCCTGTGCCAAAGCCCGTGCTTATGCATCTGCAGATATTGACATATTATCTTTAGGTGACGATATTGGAACCCAGAATTCATTGATGATTGATGTCGGCACCTGGGAAAAGTGGCTTCAGCCACGGTTGAAGAAAGTAATTATCGCAGCGAAGGAAATCAAACCTGATATTCTTATCTTCTATCATTCATGCGGATATATTTTACCTTTTATTGAAAAGCTCATAGAAACAGGTGTTGAAATTCTTAATCCAATCCAGCCTGAGTGCATGGAATTTGATAAGGTTTATGACATGTATGGAGACCTTGTTTCATTCTGGGGTACACTTGGCACACAACAACTACTTCCTTATGGCACAAAAGAGGATGTTAAAAAAGTTGCAGCTTCTCGACTTGAAAAATGCGGGAAAAAAGGTGGGATTGTAATCGGACCCACACATATTGTTGAACCGGAAGTCCCATGGGAAAACCTGACAGCGATAATTGAAGCAGCAAGAGAGTTTGAATCAAAAATAAAATCAGATAAATGAAATTCTCGTATTCTGATATATTGGTTTTCATAAGTTATTGTTCTATCCTTATCCTGGTTGGGACAATTATCTCACGTCGTGAAAATAAAAAGAAAGATTCAAACAGCTATTTTTTCGCCGGCAATTCACTGCCATGGTATCTGGTAGGATGTTCAATTATTGCTGCCAACATTTCGGCTGAACAGTTTATTGGGATGTCCGGTTCAGGGTTTGCCATGGGGCTTACCATTGCAACTTACGAATGGCTTGCTGCTATAATGCTGGTAATAGTGGCATTGTGGTTCTTACCTGTTTTTATTAATAAAAAAATTTATACCATGCCTCAATTCCTGGAGGTAAGGTATAATCGCAGGATTAAGACTGTTCTTGCGTTTTTCTGGTTATTCCTTTTCGTATTTGTAAACCTGACTTCAATCCTTTACCTGGGTGCCCTGTCATTAAAAACTGTGTTTGGAATTAATCTGTTTTATGCTATTGCCGGATTGGTAGTTTCCTCATTGTTTCTTACTGTTGGTGGTGGATTAAAACTCATTGCCAGTACTGATTTAATACAGGTGTTATTTCTGGTATTCGGAGGACTAACTACCACTTATTTTGCTCTTTATACTGTTTCGGATGGAGAAGGAATATTTAAAGGATTTTCACTACTCATGCAAAAGGCACCTGAGAAATTTCACATGATTCTTCAGAAATCTGATCCCAATTTCAGGTATATGCCTGGAATAAGGTCTTTACTGGGCGGAATATGGATTGCAGGTATTTATTACTTTGGCGCAAATCAATATATTATTCAGAAGGCGCTAGGCGCTAAAAGCCTCAAGGAAGCACAGCGGGGAATGGTTTTCGCAGGATACCTGAAACTGATAATACCAGTTTTAGTGGTTATCCCCGGAATTGCCGCTTTTGTGCTGAATGCCGATATTGCCAAACCCGATGAGGCCTATCCCTGGTTGCTCGACCGGTTTGTACCCCCGGGAATGAAAGGTTTTGTGTTTGCTGCTCTGATTGCTGCAATCATTTCCTCGCTGGCAGCAATCATCAATAGCGCAGCTACCATATTTTCAATAGATATATTTAAAGTTCATTTCAAACCGGATATCTCGGAGGAAAACCTGGTAAAGACCGGAAAAATAGCCAGTGTTGTAATTATTACCATTGCTGCTTTGGTTGCTTCGTCCCTTACCGGTATTAAACAGGTCTTTCAGTTTATACAGGAATATACAGGATTGATAAGTCCGGGTATCACAGCTATGTTTTTGTTAGGCATTTTCTGGAAAAAAACAACTGCAAGAGCAGCCTGGATTGCAGTTCTCATCACATTTCCGGTACCACTCTTACTGAAATTGGTTTACCCCTCGATGCCATTCCTGGACAACATGGTTTTCTCATTTATTATCATCACAGCTCAGATGATAGTTACATCTCTTCTTGATAAAAGCAAGGAGGTTAAGAATGCATCATGGGAACTACCTGAAGGGATCTTCAGGAATAATGATGCCCTTTTTAAATGGTTGTCAGTTGGTATATTAATTATTTTGTGTGTATTATATTATTTATTCTGGTAAATTCCATCTGAGGTAATTATGAATTTATCATCGTTAATTTAGCAAATAAAAGAAAATATGAAATGTAATTTATTGAAAATTAATTCGCTTTTATTGGTCTGTACTTATCTTTTTTCGGTAATAGCTTCTGCCCAGAAAATTGATTCAGTAAAGCAGTTAATAAGAACAATGGGTTATGATTTTCCCCATCTTTCTCCTATTCCTGAATATGTTAACGGGATTAAAACAACTGTGATAAACCTGAATGGCACATGGAAATTTACACCCGACAGGAGACAAAATAGCTTATTTCAGAACATTGAAGTTCCTGGTGAATGGGTAATGCAGGGTTTTGCTGTAACCCCGGGTAGCTATGCCACTTATCTTCGAGATATTGATATCCCTTCTGACTGGAAAGACAAACAAATTAAGCTCAGATGCGATGCCGTATACAGTGAATGTGAAATTTTTGTAAATGGGGAAAAGGCAGGTGGACATCTTGGCGGTTTCACTGCATTTGAAACAGATATTACAGAATTTGTTCAGTATGGCAAGACAAACAGGCTATCAATTAACGTTCGTAGTGAAAGTATTGCAGATTCATTGTCAAGTGCCTCGCAATATGCTGTTCATCCTCTTGGAGGGATAAGCAGAAAAATTTTTCTGATGGCTTTACCTGAAGTGAACTGTTCAATGTTTCATATATCAACAGTATTTGATAAAGAATACAATAATGCAAGCCTCAATGTTGAGGTTGAGCTTGTAAACGAAATATTAAGAGTTAAGAAAACGGGCCTGCGTTTCGAACTAAGCCGTTATAACGATAAGGAAATTATTCTTAGAAAAGATGTTCAGGTTTTAGAAGATTTAAATCCGGGAGTTAGCGAATTGTTGAAATATTCATTCAAAATTGAATCTCCTTCAAAATGGGATCCGGAGCATCCTAACCTTTATACTCTTAAGTTATCTGTCATATCTGGTGGAAAAATAGAAGAAGCGGTAATCCGGAATTTCGGTTTCAAGCAGACAGAAGTACGTGGTAATCAGGTTTATGTAAATAATAAACCTATCAAACTTCGAGGTGTTTGCAGGCATGAAGTAATGCCCTTACGGGGTCGTTCAGTATCAGCAGGGCAATGGGAAGAAGATGTTAAAATATTCCGGGAAGCTAATATTAACTATATCCGCACTTCGCATTATCCCCCGGCCCCTGAGCTGGTAGAGGCTTGCGACCGTTTGGGAATGTTTATTGAAGTGGAGGGCCCTTATTGCTGGGCTGAGCGGACCAAAGTACCTGAAAAACTGAGGTATCCGGCGCTGATACAACCCGGTCTGGAAATGGTAAATACCTTTCGCTCAAATCCATCAGTACTCATGTGGTCAATTGGAAATGAATCAGAATATTACAAGGAATATTTTAGTCAGATCGCAGCATTGATAAAAATTGCAGATACTACCCGACCACGAAATTTTAGTCAATACGAACCCGGTGGAGATAATTTTGAACTTGAAATAGGCAATCATCATTATCCAGGTCCGACGGGCCCGCAGAAATACGCCGAGTCAAAACGACCCATTATTTTTGATGAGTTCTCCCATCTGAACGCATACAATCGTTTTGAACTGGTAACAGATCCTGGAATCCGCGATGCTTGGGGTATTTGTTTTGAAAGGATGTGGGAAAATATGTACTATTCAAAAGGTGTTCTTGGTGGTTCTATATGGGCGGCTATTGATGATACGTTCTTCCTTTCTGACAGCCTTGCGGTTGGATATGGAACATGGGGCCCAATTGACGGATGGCGAAGGCCCAAACCTGAGTACTGGCATGTTAAAAAAGTTTATTCCCCTGTTAAAATAAAGCAGGTATCAAACAGAGATTCAGAAACAGGTGAATTAAAACTTGAGATTGAAAACCGTTTGCTCTTCAGTGATCTGGAGGAATGTAAATTTACATGGAAAGCCGGTACTCAATCTGGCGGATTTTCTGCAAAAGCAGGAACCGGCGAAAGAACTTCTGTTTATCTTCAGGTTCATCAGTATAGTAAGGTTTATGTTGAAGTCTGCGATCCAAGAGGTATTGTTATAGATCAATATGAGTTTACTGCAATCCCTGAAATAGCCAACTTAATAAAATCTGCAAACTATAAAACTGTCCTGACCGAAACTAATAGCGAAATACATTTAAGTTCCGGCAATATTTCAATAATAATCGACAGGGCCAATAACTGCCTGAAAAAAATAATATCTGACGGAAAAACCATGATTGTGGGTGATGCTGCTTTAATGATACTTCCTCTGAATGGGAAAGGTAATGGTATCCAAATGAATGGTGACAGTTCAAAATATGATCCCTTCACAGATGTTTGTAAAGACAGGGTTTTACAGAAAATGGAATTAATCTCTGAAAGAGATGGCTATAGTGTAAGGTTTAATGATATTAACAACGATGCAAAAGGTTATACACAATATCTCCTGTCTAACGGGGAACTGAAAATAAGTTACAGATATGAGATAAGCAGAAATATTAATCCACGCCAGGTAGGTCTAGTATTCAATTTACCTTCACTTTTTCAACAGCTAGAATGGGTTCGGAACGGACAATGGAACTTTTATCCGGAAGATCATATTGGCAGACTATTTGGTAAAGCAATTGCCAGAAACAATAATCCTGTTTCAGGCTTTGCAGGTCCCTCTGCAAAACCGCTTAACGCATGGGCAGACGATCAGAATGAGCTGGGAACCAACGATTTCAGATCAACAAAAATTAATATTACAAAAGCATCCCTTTCTGATGGCTCGGCTAAAGTAACTGTAGTTTCAGACGGAAGCCTGAGTGTAAGATGCTGGCTTAATAAAACTAATATGAATATGCTTGTTGCATCGTACTGTAATATGGGTTCAGAACGATTTCAAAGAATACATACAGAATTCCTTGATCGACCTCTGAAACCGGGGGATTATATTTCAGGAACAATAGAATTATTATTTAATAAATAGAATTTTCTTTAGAGGCTCAATAATAACTGAAAAAATTTATCAAAATGAATATAAACAGAAGATTTTTTCTTAGAAATTCAGGTATTGTAATGGCCGGAGCATGGGTTATACCTTTGGTTACACGATGCGGCAGGAAGCATCCTAATGATCTTATTACTATTGGGATGATTGGTACTGGTTCTCATGGAACTGAATGGAATCTAAAAAGTTATCTTAAATATCCTGAAATGTGCCGGGTTGTGGCAGTTTGCGATGTAAGCATATCAAGGGCAACAAGTGCCCAAAATCTGGTCAATAATACTTACAAATCAAAAGATTGTAAGGTTTATCAGGATTTCAGAGAACTTTTGGAAGACAAATCCATCGATGCTGTTCAGATTTCGACACCTGATCACTGGCATGTACCTATATCAATAATGGCAGCCTTAAAAGGGAAGCATGTTTGCTGCGAAAAACCAACTTTGACCATAGACGAAGGACGTTTGCTTTGCGATGTGATCAATAAAACAGGTGTAGTTTACCAGGTTTCGGTTGAAGATCGATTCACACCGGTTTATAACAAAATGGCCGAGATAGTTTTGAATAGGCGTTTAGGTGCAATAAAGCATATCGAAATTCAACTTCCGGTTAATCAATTGCCAAAAAAGGGTCTCGAAGTAACTGCCCCACCTCAGGATCTCGATTACGATTTATGGCTGGGTCCGGCTCCGGAAATTCCATTTATCTATTCCCGAACTTTTTACCATTTCAGGTGGTACAACGCTTTCTCAGGTGGCTTATTGACCGACTGGGGCGCCCACTACTGCGATACCACGCAGTTGGTTACCGGGTATAGTACCTCCGGGCCGACAGAAGTTACACCTGTGGGTGAAACACTTTATTATAATGACGGAATTTTCAATACTGCTTATCAGTTTGATTTACAATACAAATATGCGAATAACGTAACTATGCGGGTTAAAAGTGGTGATGCGTCAATCCGGCTCCAAGGAGATGAAGGTTGGGTGGAATCGATGGGATGGCTTAGTCCATTGGTGGCGAGTAATGATAAAATTCTCGATTTAACCGAAAAGAAAGTTGTTTTGCCAACTGCCAGTAGTGAACATGTCAACTTTCTAGAAAGCATTAAATCCGGAACAGAAACGATTTATCCTCCCGAACTGGGGCATCGTCTCAGTACTCTTTTGCATTGTGGAAATATTGCTTTAAAACTAAACCGTAAGGTGGAATGGAATCCTCTGAATGAGAGCTTTGTAAATGATCCGGAAGCTGAAAAATTCAGAAAAAGGGAGATGAGGGAAAAGTGGAGCTACAGCAAAGTTTGTCCGGAGTACAAATATTAATAAAAATTGTGTCGATGAAAACAAAATATTTTCTCATCGTAATTGTCGGCCTGGTAATGGTTACATTCCAGATGTGTGCCCAAAAGAAGCTGGACAACACTTTTTATGTTCAAAACACTCTAAACTCATTAAAAAATTGGCCGCAAACTGCTCTGGAAAAGACAAAATTGTTGAAAACAATAGGTTTTGACGGATTGGAAGGATTTGGATATAAAGACTTTTTTGAACTTAAGAATGCTCTTGATAAAGAAGGTCTTGAGATGCTTGTAAATTATGTGACACTTAATTTCGAGACAGATGGAAAACTTGAAAATACTTCAGCTAATGAGATTAATGAAATGATTAAGGCATCTGCAAAAGGGGCGATAATCTATTTTTATGTTCAAAGCAATAGTTACAACGATGATAAAGAGAACGGTGATAAAGTGGTTGCTGTGATACTACGTGAACTCTCTGATTGTTCTGCTTCTTTTGGCGTTAAGTTATGTGTTTATCCACATGTTTCAACGTACTGCGAAACTGTAGCGCATAGTGTAAAACTGGCCAAAATGGTTGACAGGAAAAATTACGGCGCTGCATTGAACCTTTGTCATTTGCTTAAGGTCGAAGGATCGGAAGGAATCGACAATAAGCTTAAAGAGTTTGTACCATTGTTATTTGCAGTAAATATATGTGGGGCTGACGGTGGAGATACTAAACAATTTGGATGGGACCGTCTCATTCAGCCTTTAGGCCAGGGATCATTTGATACGTATCGTTTTGTAAAATCACTCAGAGAAAATGGCTATACTGGACCTATTGGTTTGCAATGTTATAATCTTAAGGGAGATGCTTTTGAAACACTGACCCGATCAATGGAAATTTGGGAGGGATACAAAAAAAGATATGCAGAAGAGAGATAATTATGATCTTGAAGATGTGTTAATAGGATTTGAACTCACAAAAGAATTGTTATTTATATGACTAATGGTTATTAAAAAAGATGCTCACTAAGATGAGTTCCTGATAAAAAATCGGTTTTAGATATATATGTGTAATACTATTAATTTGTTATTATGAATTTTTTTTTCATTATGCTTTCAGAAAAAATGCCAGCGAATTCTGTTGAAAAGAAGAGACCATTCTTATTACAGGTTTTAGCTTCTTTTTTGATCTTATTAATTTTCAATACATCCTATGCCGCAGACCAAAAGGTTATTACAGCCAGTTGGAAAGCAGGTATTGCCCGTGCTATAATTACTCCGGAAGAACCTATCTGGATGGCAGGGTATGGCTTCCGCGATCATCCTTCAGAGGGCACACTGGCGGATCTATGGGTAAAAGTGTTGGTAATTGAGGATGGAAAAGGGGAAAAAGCTGTACTGGTTACTGCCGATATTCTTGGGTTTCCCAAAAAAATGTCAGATTATATAAGAAACCAGATAGCTATTAAATATGGTTTGACAAGGGCCCAGATAATATTGAGCAGTTCACATACCCATTCAGGTCCTGTTCTGATGGATGCCCTTTTCGATGTTTACCCGCTTGATGCAAAACAGATAGAAATTATCAGGAGATATTCGAATAATCTTGAGAAAAAGATAGTCGCTTTAACAGGAGAAGCAATTCATTCCATGGTACCCGCTCATCTCTTTTCACAAAATGGGGTTACCCGCTTCCAGGTTAACAGGCGCAATAACAGTGAATCGACATTAACCAGTCAGACTGAATTAAAAGGGCCTAACGATTATTCAGTTCCTGTTCTTAAAGTAACTGATGCATCAGGGAACCTTATGGCTGTAGCATTTGGCTATTCCTGTCATGCTACTGTATTAAATATTTACCAGTTTTCAGGTGATTATCCCGGGTTTGCACAGCTTGAGCTGGAAAAGATGCATCCTGATGTAACGGCAATGTTTTTTCAGGGCGCAGGGGCAGATCAGAACCCATTACCACGCCGGACAGTGCCTCTGGCTAAGCAGTATGGCAGAGAACTGGCCGCTGCTGTCGAAAGAGTCCTAAACGAAGAGATCGAAGAACTTGAGCCTCATCTTTCAACTGCTTATTCAGAAGTGAGTTTGACATTTTCCACTCCTCCGACTAAAGAGGAATTGATAAAGATGGAAAAAGATACCATTGTTGATCAACAACGTTGGGCCGCCAATCAGCTCGAAATCCTCAGAAAAACCGGATCATTACTCACTTCTTATCCTTACCCGGTTCAGATATGGAAGCTTGGAGCCCAGTCTATTATGATTATGGGAGGTGAACCGGTCGTACAATATGCTATTGAACTTAAAAAACTTTTCGGTCTTGAAATATTTGTGATGGGCTATGCAAATGATGAAATGGCTTACATTCCCTCAGAAACGGTACTTAAAGAGGGTGGTTATGAAGGAGAATCTTCACAAATGGTATATGGGATGCCTTGCAAATGGAATTCAGATATACAAGTCAAAATACTGGAAGAATTCAAAAAACTTGCAGTAAAAGCAGGTGTTAAGCAAGTTTCACAATAATATGAAAAGAAAAGATTTTACAAGGCTGAAATTCATTGCAACAGTAATAACCGGTTCAGTTGCATGACTTACCAAATATGGTTTTTACAGAAATGTAGTGGGGCCTGAAAAATTAACTTTTAAATAAGCATAAAAACAAAATTACAATGAAAAAAAGAAATTATTCCAGGCGTGAATTTGTAAAACAAAATTCATTGGCAGGTCTTGGAGCAGCTATTGCAATAAGTGTAACACCTACACTTATGGCAAATTGTGCAACAGATACAGGTACTCCGGCAATACTCGGTGGACCGAAGATAAGAACCAAAGGCTGGCCGGAATGGCCGATGTGGAATCCTTCAACTGATGAAGAACAGCTTCTTAAAGTAATGCGCAGTGGTGTCTGGTCACGTGCAGGAGTTGTGACCGAATTCGAGAAAAAATGGGCTGAAACAATTGGCTCCACGCGCTGCCTGGCTGTTGTAAACGGAACCAATGCCTTGATTGCTGCTCTTGTTCAGCTGGGAGTCGGCGGAGGTGATGAAGTAATTGTTCCTCCCTATACTTTTATTGCAACAGTTCAGGCTGTTCTCCAAACAGGCGCAATGCCTGTATTTGTAGATACCGATCCTGAGACATTCCAGATTGATGCTGACAAAATTGAAGCTAAAATAACACCCAGAACAAAGGCTATTTTACCGGTTCATATCTTAGGACTACCAGCTGATATGATAAAAATAATGAAAGTAGCCGGGAAACATAATCTTTTAGTGTTGGAAGATGCCTGTCAGTCATGGCTTGCCGAAATTGATCACAGGAAAGTGGGAACATTTGGTAATGCAGGTTGCTTCAGCTTTCAGAATTCAAAAAATATACCTATTGGCGAAGGTGGAGCCATTGTAAGCGATGATGAGGAATTTATGGACAGATGTTATTCTTATCATAATTTTGGCAATTTGTATGGTACAATGGTTGGTGATGTTGGTTCAGGTTCAGTTATACCGGGAACAAAACTGAGAATAGCTGAATACCAGGCAGCTATCGGACTAGCTCAGCTCAAGCGGCTGGAAGAACAAACGACTAAAAGAAATGAGAATGCTGCTTATCTGCGATCACAAATCAAAAAAATCCCGGGTATTTTACCCTATAAATTCAACCCACGAGTAACAAGGGCTGCTTTCCATCTATTCCCGTTCCGGTACGAGAAAGAGGAGTTTAATGGATTAACAAGAAGTCAATTCCTTAAAGCGCTTGGTGCAGAAGGAATCACTGCTTCAAGCGGATATACACCACTTAACAAAATGCCATATCTGGAAAATGTTCTTAAAACGAAAAACTATCAATTGATGTACCCTCCTGAAATGCTGGATTACAAAAAATATATGGAAAGGAATCAATGTCCTGCTAATGACCAGTTATGCGAGGAAGCAATTTGGTTTGGACAGAATATGTTGCTTACTGAAAAATCAGATATGGATGATATTGCAACAGCAATCGAAAGAATACATAAAAATGCAGGTAAGATCAAAAACCAATTATCATAAACAATAAATTACAAAAAACCAATGAAAAAACACCAATTTCTGCTTACAATGCTCTTTCTTGGCCTGATTGCATCAAGTTGCAATCAGGGCTCAAATCCGGATACTGAGGCTCAGGTTGTTTCAACTCATGATGCCAGGATAATCGCCACAGTTTATAACTCCGGCTTCGAACATGCTCACGACACCTATAACGGCATTTCTTCGGCAAGCGATGGAAAAATCTACTATGTTCTCTGCTCTCAGTTGATTGACGTAGCCGGTCAGATGTACACTTTCGATCCAAAGGCCGGCAAAACAGAATTTCTGGGCGACCTTACTGAGATTTGCGGCGAGAAAGAGATGAAAGTTGTAGCACAGGGAAAAAGCCATGTGAACTTTGTAGAGTCTGGCGGTAAGCTCTATTTTGCAACACATCTCGGTTATTACAGCATAATAGACGGTATGGAGAAAACAGGTATCCCTGACAAAGGATACAGCGCTTACAGAGGAGGGCATGTAATTGTGTATGACATTAAAAATAAAACATTTGAAGATCTTGGTATTGGACCGCATAATGAAGGTATTATTACAATGAATATGGATCCTGTTCGGGGCCTTATCTATGGTCTGACATGGCCAACTGGTTACCTTTTCCGTTATGATGTGGCCAGGAAAGAGATGAAAGATCTGGGTCCTTTTACAGGGAAAGGTGAAGATGGGATGGGAGAAAATTTTCGTGTAGTTTGCCGTTCTATTGCGGTTAACACTGACGATGGGTCCATTTATCTGACCAATGCAGAAGGGCAGATAAAGAGCCTGAAAGTTGGACAGGATGAGGTGGAAACCATTGAAGGTGATGATATGAAGAAGGATTACTTTGGAACATACGAAGTTTCAACGGCAGGTAGCATGGCATATAACTGGCGCCAGGTCTTTTATTATGAACCGGAGAAAAAGGTTTATGGCGTTCATGGAAACTCCGGTTATCTTTTCAGATTCGATCCCTCTGTTCAACGTGTTGAAGTACTGGAAAGACTTACATCTATACCCTCTAAACTCACCGGGATGGGTGATCAGTTCAGTTATGGTTATCTGGGTTTCAAATTGGGTCCTGATGGCCGGACCATCTATTATCTGACAGGCGGTCCGATTTATGAAGACGGGAAACGTGTTATGGGCGCCAGCTCAACTGCTAAGGGAGAGGCTAAAGGACTTGAGGATCTGCATCTGGTAACTTATGATATACCGACTGGAAAATATCTCGATCATGGGGCAGTTTTTTATCCCGATGGTCAACGCCCGCTTTATGTCAACTCGATCGCAATTGGTGATGACGGTACGGTATATACCCTGGCCAGGATCACTGAAAACGGAAAAACAAGGACCGATTTGATAAGCATCCCCGGCCCTTTTAACTTACTCAGGTAACTATCCAAGGCTTGAGAATAAATAAAGAATCGAATTGCTAGTGATCAGCTAATTAATTTTTTGAAACAAATAAGATTAACAAATTTAAATATCTCAAAAGTGAACTAAGTATATTTAAACTATCAAATGTTATATAAACATGATTATGAAAAGGAGAAACTTTATTAAGACCGCTGTCTTGACAACCACAGCTTCTATTATCCCTCTTACTGCTCAATCTGCAATTGAAAGGCAAAAGAGCAAACCTTTTATTATTAATTCCAATCCTCTGAAGATTGGTGTAATGACCTACACACTTGCCAAAGACTGGGATATTGAAACAATTATCAAAAACCTGACTGAAACAAATTATCAGACTGTTGAACTCAGGACAACTCATGCCCATAAAGTTGAAGTGAACCTTACTCCGGCTCAGCGCGCAAAGGTAAAAAAACGTTTTAAGGATTCTCCTCTTGAGGTGATAAGTCTGGCCAGCGGGTTTCAGTATCACTCACCTGATCAGGCCGAACTGAAAGAAAATATTGAGGGAACAAAAGAATACATTTTACTTGCCCGCGATGTTGGAGCTGTGGGAATAAGGGTTTTTGGAAACGCATTACCTTCTGATGTGCCTGAAGAAAAAACTGAGCAGCAGATAGGGAAAGCTTTAGCTGAAGTTGCGGAATTCGGATATAATAACGGTGTAGAGGTAAGGATTTGTGTTCATGGAGATAAAACAAACAAACCATCTGTGATTAAGAAGATTCTCGACTATTCCCAAAGCCCTCATGTATATGTGAATTGGAATTGTAATAAAGAAGATACAGAGGAGCAGGGGTTAGAATATAATTTTAACCTTTTAAAAGACCGTATCAGAGGTGTGCACATGCATGAATTATGGCTGGCTGAATATCCCTACCGTCTGATATTTAAATTACTTGCCGGCATAGGATATAAAGGATATTGTAATTCTGAAATCGATGGCAATCAGGATCCTGTTAGGCTGATGAGGTATTACAGGGCGCTTTTCCTGGCTTATCAGGACGCAATATAATGGCAAGTATTTCCTATTAGCAAGTAATTCAATCTTTGAAATGGAAAGTAAATTTAAAACAGCCATTATTGGTTTACCGGGGCGAAGTTCACAAACATATGTTGTTGTTACTGCATTTTTATCGCTCTTTGCTTTAGTCGGATTTGCCTACTATGGGTTGCCCTTCTTTTTTGATTTTATGACAAAAGAATATGGGTGGTCGAGGACTGTCGTTACTTCGGGAAATGCTTTAGGTAAGTTACTTGTAGCCCCATTATTTGGTTTTTTTGCAGGCTGGTTGATTGATAAGCATGGGCCGAGAAGATTAATGCTGGCAGGTGTACTGATGATGGGAATAGCTCTCGTCGGATTAAGCTTTGCCAACTCCCTGGGATTGTTTTACCTGTTTTATTTTTTCAATGCTCTTGGTTATTTATTCGGAGGCCCATTACCTTGCCAGGTATTGATTTCCAGGTGGTTTGATAAGAACCGGGGCAAAGCAATGGGGATAGCTTACCTCGGAATAGGTACAGGTGGGGCCCTTGTACCCTTAATTGCAACCGGACTTGAAAAAAATTACGGATGGCATAGTTCTTTAGCTGCATTGGGAGTAATTGTCGTAATCCTTGCTTTTCCAATGGTCTATTTTATCAGGGGAACTGCTTCAAAAGTAAGTAAGGCTGTTAATGTTAATAGTGAAGCGGCAGTACCAATAAGAAATATACTCCTGAATCGCAACTTCTATCTGCTTGCTATTGGAAGTATGTGTGCAATTGGTGTTGTAGGTGGCATAAATCAGCACCTGAAACTATATCTTCGTGACCTTAACTTCTCACAATCGCAGGCAGCTCATGTTATTTCTCTGGTATTATTGTCAAGCCTGGCTGGCAGGGTACTGATGGGTTGGCTGGCCGATATGATTCGGCGTAAATATGTTATGATCCTGATATATTTGATAGTAGCTTCAGCAATACCATTATTACTGATGCCCGATTTTACCGGACGTATTTATCTCTTTGCAGTTATTTTTGGAATAGGACTGGGAGGTGATTATATGATTATTCCCCTGATGGCAGGCGATCTTTTTGGTGTCAGGGCGTTGGGTAGGACAATGGGAATTATCCTGGTTGCTGATGGTATTGCAGAATCTTTCTTCCCTATGCTCCTTGGAGCTTTATACAATAATGTCAGCAAAAGTTATGCTCTCGGCTTTATTGTACTTATTTGTGTCGCAATTACAGGTGCAATAATTGTATCTTTCTTACCAAAATCTAACCAAATTCAGGACCGCTGATCAAATATTGATTTTGAACCAAGCCGGAATAAGTATTGCTTTTCAGATACATCCTGGTAAAGTGACGTTGTTTCTCGAAACCTATCGACTCCAGCCATTTTATTAAATCTTCTTTATCCTGAAAAATATCCAGTGCAACAGGTTGATTATTTAGTGATTTCAATGCTTTTGAAATAAGAATTCTGGCAGAATTATCTGAAAAGGCGTAAACAGGGCCTATATAGTTAAATTTTACCCCATCCCTGCCAAATATGTAACCATCAATTTTGTTGGTCAGATTCAAAAAAAATGCCTTTTCCGGGTAATTTTGAAATATCGTCTGCAAAAGATAACTCCTTTCCGCTCCAAATATTCTCTCGTCCAATTTTGTGATTTCTGATAAATTTTTATAGCAAACCTGTTCAGGTTCTTTACCTATTTCCTTATAAGAAAAATTATTCAGGGAAGTATTTGTCATCCTGAAAACTTTATACTCCTCTGTAAATCCCATTTTCTGATACAAGGGTAGTCCTGCTGGTGTGGCGTCAAGTTTTATAGACTCTATATGTTTAAGTTTATCAATAATATTTGTGAGAAGCATTTTGCCGACACCCTGACCTCTTAAACTATTATCGACCAGTACCATTCCTATCCATGCAATTTTACCTGAATAACATATAGCCGTTGCTGTTCCTGCTACTTTAGTGTTTTGCTCAGCTACCAGGCATATATTAAGAGGGTTCTCCAATAACAATTTCCAGTCTTTATCTGTCTGGTTCCAACCTTCAGAATAAGATAACCTGATAGCCTGGTCCAAATCATTGAGTAACATGGACCTTATCATAAAAGACTGATCTTGTTGCATATCGGAATCAGTAAAATGTTATGAGAGCCATTTGCTAATATTCTCTGCTATAAATGAATCATCATTGAGTTCAGGATATGCAGCATAAACCCTGTCTATTTCTTCTTTCTGCCCGGGGGATAGCATCTCATTACTGTCCAAAGTCCATAATCCTTCTAATAATCCCTGTCGGCGCAGTACTTCATGCAGCCCGACAATGCAGCCTGCAAAGTTATTGGCTGCATCAAAGAAGGCGGCATTACTGTCGGTAATCTGGTTTGCAAGGGATAACCACTGTTGTGTGTTGTTGTATTTTCCATCATGAACATGTTTCAGCAGTTTTACAGCTGAGTGGGTCCATACAGCCCAGTGACCAAGTAAACCACCCACAATACGTTTTTTTAAAATCTTATTCCCATAAGGGATTTTGTATTCAGTAAGCAGATCAACCAGTATGTTATCGTCATTACCTGTATATAGAGCAATACTTTCCGCCCGGCCTGATTCAATGACACCTCTGACAACATCAAATGTCTGGTAACGGTTAAAAGGAGCCATTTTTATTGCAATAACATTTTCTATCCGGGCAAGCTCACGCCAGAAATTGACATCCAGCTTTCTTCCTCCAACTGCAGGTTGGAGATAGAAACCAATTACCGGCATAATCTCAGCAACAGCCTTGCAGTGGTCTATAATATCGTTGTTTGAAGAATCTCTGAAGGCAGCCACGCTCAGTAAGACAGCATGGAATCCATTCTGCTGAGCCAGTCGAGCCTCTTTAAGAGCCTGATCAGTTTTACCAATGACTCCTGCAATACCGATAACCGGGTTTTTCGATCGTGATGAAAACCTGTTGAACTCTTCATTGGCAATCTCCAGCAGAGGAGCATAGAGATCAATTCCAGGCTGTCGTATTGCAAACTGTGTTGTATGAACTGCAACAGCAACACCACCGGCCCCGGCATCTAAATAATATCTGAACAATGCCCTCTGACGACGCTCATCAAGTTTGCGTTTACTGTTTAATGCAAGTGGAAGTGCGGGTATCACTACTCCATAATGCAAACCGGTTAAAACGTCCTTAGGAATTATATTAAACTTCATTTTTGTACTACGAATATGTTAATACTTGCCGTCTCTTACTTCAAAATGTGTTGGTTTGCCCAACAGTTCTTTTTCCTCTTTCAACCAACCGGCAATCCAATTTATTACCTGTTCTATTGGAACCTTTGGCCGGCCAAATAATTCAAATGCCAGTCCGGAATTGCTCAGAAGAGCAGTTGGAGCCTCCTTATTAACAAGAACAGGCTTTATCCCGAACAGTTCCCCAAATTCTGTAGCAACTTTGCGAACAGAAAGAATCTCAGGTCCGGTTATGTTTATTACTTTAGCAGGACTTTTAGCATGTTCAAGTGAACGGAGAACGAAATTATTCATATCACCCTGCCATATTACATTAAAAAAACCCATGGCCAGATCAACCGGTTGTGTATTCTTTACTTTTAAAGCTATATCTACCAGAACACCATAGCGCATTTCTACTGAATAATTAAGACGGATAAGCGCCACTTCAGTTTTATTTTTAATGCTACCGTATTCAAACATCCTTTCCCTTCCCAGACAAGATTGTGCATATTCACCTATTGCAACGGGCTGGTCAGTTTCCACTGATCCCCCCGATTCCACAGGAACCAGAGGATAAACACAACCTGTTGAGAAAGCAACAATCTTTGATTGTGCAAAATGCTCAGCAACAATTGCCGGCAAATATGAATTGATAGCCCAGGTCATGCCAAGATTGTCAATTGAGCCAAACTTCATCCCTGCTAAAAAGAATACATTTCTGATCTGGGGTAAACTATTTGTAAACTTTGTATCTAATAAGTCACCATGAATTGTTTCGATTCCATATCTCTCAATTTTCTTTTGCTGTTCTTTATTATCAAATAACGAAACACCAATAGCTCTTTTCTTAATCCCTGCTTCCTCGCAGGCTCTTATTGCCATACGCGACAGTGATTGTCCTATTTTGCCTGAGACACCTAAAAAAATTATATCTCCCTCCAACCGTGAAAACATTTTAATCACTTCAGCACCTGGTCTCGACAGAAGTTCTTCAAGCTGCTCCTCATTTCCTATTTTTTCAGGATATGTATTCTTGGTCAATTCCTCCATTTTAAAATTATATTTTTATATATGTTTACTGAGTGTTCAAGTTTATTAATATAACAATATTCATCTGTTTTATGGGCCATTTCAGGTTGGCCCGGACCAAGAATTACCGTTGGAACACCTTTATAAGCACTTTGCAACACCGATCCATCGGTCAGATAGGGGAGTGATTTAGGGAATCCTTTATCTGTTCTGTCTACTCCGCAAGCATCATAAACCAACTGAATAAATGGATCATTTTCCTCTGTGGAAACTGAACGCAGATTCACAAGTGTTTCGAGTGTAGTTGTATTGCCAAGTTCTCTGGAAAGTTTTGAAAGTATCTTATTGTGGTCTGACTTTGATGTTGATCTGATATCAATTGTAAATTCCGCATGGTCAGGAACAGAATTAATGTTCATTCCTCCATTCATTTTGCCAACATTAATTGTCGGAAATCCAAGAAGAGGATCTCTTTCAATTTCAAATTTAAAATCCATGACCTTTAATATTGATTTGGCAGCTTTATAAATGGCATTATCACCAAGCTCAGGCATTGATGAGTGAGCTGATATTCCGGATGTAACAGCATTTAGATAAAGTGCCCCCTTGTGCCCAATTACCGGAAGGTTGGAAGTAGGTTCCCCAACTATTATTGCACTGGCACTTCCAGGATCATTTATAGATTTAAAGAGTTGCTGGACTCCAAGGCATCCCAACTCTTCTCCTGCCGTAAAGATCAGCCTGATGCCGCTTTCAGGAGGATCCACCTTAAAAGCCTGGATTGCAGCTAACATCATTGCAGCTAATCCACCTTTCATATCACTCGATCCCCGGCCCCATATCTTTCCATCATTTATCTGACCGGCAAATGGATCACAACTCCATTGTATATTTCCCAGCGGAACCGTGTCAAAGTGACCTGACAAGACAATTGGTGGTTTTTTGAGTGATAATCCTCTCTCAGCAATCAGATGTAACCGGTCTTTTTCAAATACATGATATTCTGTACGAAAGCCATGTCTGGCAAACAAATCTCCGACAAAATTTGCAATTTCTCCTTCATTGCCTGGCGGGTTGATATTATTAAAAGATAGTAGTTTTCTTGTTAACGAAATAACATCTAAAGTCATTAAAATTACTCCTTAAGGATATTATGGTGATCTAAAAAATATTCAACTCAAATTACTAACTTCAAACTGTTCAAAATAATTTTTTTTCGTATAATAAATCAAAGATAATATTATATAGACTAATCTCATCAAATTCTAATTGAATATAAACATTACAGATCAGATTTTTTTAAATAGCAGCATCTAAATTGAAATAACTCATAAATTATACTAATTTGCTTGTAAATATTCAGAAGTGGAAGTTAGAAAATGTTTATCTTTATCAGTAGTTCAACACATATAATTAAATTTCTAATAGTATGAAATATAGTATATTTCACAAGGGCATTAGAAAATTATTAATCATTTGTATTATTACTAATCTGTTTTTTATCTCCTTTACAAACTGTAGTGCACAGTATAGACCAACATCGTTTTTCAGGGAAGATTGGAGAGAAATACCTGCAGCTACCCCTGTTAATCAGGAACATGTCGCTAATAAAGATCTTGTTCTGGGATTATATGGACCCGGTTGCGATAGTATAAGGAAGAGCCATCATGATACTTCCTTTGATGATCCTTATTATATCTGGTCGGGATTATGCGATGGTAATTGGGTAGTAACATTAAAACATAATAAATCTTATGTTGATTTAACCGGTCATGCAAAAATCCTCTGGAGATCTAAACAAAGCGGACTCCATTCACTTCACCTTGTACTTAAGCTTGCTGATGGAACATGGTTTGTCAGTAGCCAGGGTGATGGTATTTCAAAAGACTGGCGGATAAATGAAATAAATATTATGGATATCAATTGGTACACACTTGATATCAAGTCTGTTATTGAGCTTAAACCTGTGAGCAATCCTGATCTTTCCAGAGTGGATGAAATCGGGTTTTCTGATTTAATGACAGGGGGAGCAAGTGATGCATGTTCCCGGCTTGACTGGATTGAAGTCTATGGAAAATCAGTTCCCCGATAACGAATTACTTTTCTATCAGAATACAAGAGTTATCCTTTGTTAATTGTTTTTTTTGTTCAAAATAAGTTCATAGAAAGCGCTACCTGTCCCCGGAAGAATCCAGGGAAATACCTGAAACCATAAATACAATAAGAAAATGAAAATTCATAACACTTGTTTACATCTGATTTATTGTCTTATTTTGGCTGCTAAAATTCTTATTTTATGATTATCAATATTTGTACAGATGCTTTGGAACTGGGATTTAAAGCTGCTCAATTTGCAGCAGGAAAAATTAATGAAGCAATAAAAGAAAACGGAGTTGCCAGAATGGTTGTCTCAACCGGAAGTTCGCAGTTTGAGACTTTGGAATCGTTATTGCACGAAGAAATAGAGTGGGAGCGAGTAGAGGTTTTCCACCTCGATGAATATATTGGACTACCCTTTACACATGCAGCAAGTTTCAGGAAATATCTTTATGAGCGATTCATAAATCATATCAGTGTCAGAAAATTTCATAGTGTTGATATTGAAGGCGATATAGCTCAAAAAATACAGGCTTTGACCCTTGAAATAAGAAAGAAGCCTGTTGATATAGGTCTTATTGGAATAGGAGTGAATGGTCATATAGCTTTTAATGATCCTCCTGCTGATTTTGATACCCGTGAAGCATATATTATTGTTAATCTTGATGAAAAATGCAGGTTGCAGCAGGTAAATGAGGGATGGTTCAAATCAATAGAAGATGTTCCGGAAAAGGCAGTCTCAATGACCCCATGGCAGATAATGCAGTGTAAAACAATTATTTCTTGTGTGCCGCATAAGGTTAAGGCAGTAAGTGTCAGAAATACACTTATTAATAATCTGACTAATATTGTTCCGGCAACAATGCTGAAACAACACCCGGACTTTCACCTGTACCTTGATAATAATTCGGCATCTGAAATTATCCTGTTATAAAGATTAAGAAATGTAAAAGCTCAACCAGATGGCAAAAGATAATACAGCACCTTTTACTATTGAAGCTATCCATTATGTGACAGGGAATCCGGTCAGAATAGAAATTATTGACGGTCGCTTAGGGAAAATAATAGAAATAACAAGCTTAAAAGATGAGAACAACATTCTCTATATCGCTCCGGGTCTTATTGATAATCAGATAAATGGTTATGCAAATGTTGATTTCTCAGGAAACAATCTTTTTGCGAAAGATGTTATATATGCAACAAAAGCAATCTGGAGAGACGGGGTAACCTCTTTTCTTCCGACATTAATCAGCAACAGCCATGAAAACCTGATTAAAAATTTCAAAATACTTGATGATGCTCTTAAAAGAGATGAACTGCTCCGTGAATCTATTCCCGGATTTCATCTTGAAGGCCCGTATATTTCACCGGAAGATGGTTACAGAGGTTGCCATCCTGTTCAACATATAAGGAAACCTTCCTGGGATGAATTTATTGAATATCAAAAAGCTGCCGGTGGAAGAATTATTCAGGTAACCATTGCTCCTGAACTTGAAGGAGCAATGGAATTTATAAGATTATGTACTCATAATGGAATTGTTGCTGCAATGGGTCATACAAATGCATCGGCAGAACAGATCAGGTATGCAGTTGAAAATGGGGTGAGGTTATCAACACACCTCGGGAATGGTTGTGCCAATCTTATCCATCGTCATAATAATCCAATCTGGCCGCAGCTTGCGAATGACCAGCTTACACCATCAATTATTGCTGACGGACTTCATCTGTTTCCCGAAGAGATAAGAGTGTTTTATAAAGTAAAAGGACCTGATAATCTTATTCTTACTTCTGATGTTATTTATCTTGCAGGAATGGCTCCCGGAAAGTATACTTTTCTGGAAAGCGAAGTTATTCTTACAGAGGAGGGGATGTTATTAAATGCAGAACTTAATTGTCTTGCCGGCGCATCTTTCCCGTTGAGAAAAGGGGTTGAGAATATGATGAATTTCACCGGATGTTCACTCACAAAAGCAATAAACATGGCGTCGGTGAATGTTGCTTGTATCTATAATCTAGAAGACAGAGGAAAGCTGGCTACGGGTAAAAGAGCCGATCTTATTCTTTTCGAGAGAGAGGATAATCAGCTGAAAATAAAGAAAACTTATCTGAATGGGATACTGGTTTATCAGGAAAACAATTGAGAATTTGAAAATTTGGAAATGAGAAGGCTCTTCCAGAAAACGATAAACTCGAAACGATAAACCCTTAAAAAATATGAGCACAATTGATTACATCGTTTTATTCGGCTGGCATCAGAAACAGGCGACGATCTGTTACTGCTCGATTTGCCCGGGTGGGGACATAAAGAGCGATGGATAAATTTCTTCCATCGTTACCGTGAAGATCTTATTGGATTCCTGCTAAGCTGGATA
>Ga0265292_1000659_pt1 | contig 42250 bp, 33 predicted proteins | sample Munlanlewell296A_FD_189080 | JGI IMG/M metagenome (GOLD analysis project Ga0265292, IMG submission 189080) | Leachate microbial communities from a municipal landfill in Southern Ontario, Canada - Leachate well 296A | ecosystem: Engineered > Solid waste > Landfill > Unclassified | place: Canada... | reverse complement strand
GTATTTCCGACATCGGCAAAAATATTTTTATTCTTTTTTGTCCACTCTTTATTTTCTAAAAGTACTTTAGCGCCTTTTGAGATACCCTCAAGATTTGCGATCAATGTTTGAAAAAAAGCAATCTTTTCTTTGAGTCCGACAAGTAAAGTTTTTTCTTCAATCTCTTTTTGCTTAAGTGAATTTAATTCACGCTCGAGTTCTTGTTTTTCTTTTTCACGAAGAGCAATTAATAAGCCTGCTTCTTTAAGCTTATTTTCAGTGTTGGATTTTTCAGCGTTGAGTTCTTCAATAAATCCGACTGTCTTTGCGATTGTATTAGTAATGCTTTGTATTTTATGATTAAGTTTTTCAATGTTAGAATTATGATTAGCAAGCTCTTTCTTTAAGCTAGCTAAGAAATTTTCTTTGTCTGAGATTTCACGAAGCAGATCAAATTTCTCTTCGTTACTTTGCTTTAATTGTACACGTTTACTCTCTAATGATTCCTTCTTTTCAACTATGGTTTGCTCATTATCTATAATTTCATTGTTCTTTTCTGATAAACTATCCGAGTGAGATTTAAGTTGATTGTTACTTCGTAAGATGTATTGATCAGCATCTTCAAATTGCTGCTGTAGTTCTGCAATTTCTCTTTGTAACCGTTCGTGGTTATTTATAAGAGATTTAAATCGTTCTTCAGAAACGGAAATATTTTTTTGTGTATTATGTAGTTGTTCAGTGTTTGAAGAAAGTTCGTCGCGCTTATCCTCTAGATCGGAATCAATAGCATTAATTCTATTTCGGTACTCGATCAATTCATTTTCAATTTTTCTGATATCAAGATCAATCTGATCTTTCTTAACCGAGTATTCTGATATATCATTTTTTAATATGCTTAATTTAAGATTTAACGAAGCAAAATCGCGTTCAGCAAGGTCAATCTCTTTTTCTCTTAAAACAACTTGAACCTGATTATACTGATCAGCTCGTTTTGCTTGACGTTCAAGTGAGCGGACAGTCTTTTCAACTTCAGAGACTATATCATTAACACGTGTAAGATCAGATTTTACATCATCAAGTTTTTTTAGTGAAAGACGGCGGCGTAATTTATATTTATTAACTCCTGCTGCTTCTTCAAACATTCTTCTTCGTTCTTCTGTTTTACTGCTAAGAATAGTTTCAACCATTTTCAATTCAATAACTGAATAAGCGTTTGTGCCCATTCCCGTATCCATGAATAGGTTTGTAATATCTTTCAAGCGGCAAATATTTTTATTTAACAGATATTCGCTTTCACCGGAACGAAAGATTCGTCTGGTTATAGTCACTTCCGTGTATTCTGTTGGAAGAACCCCTTGATCGTTTACAAGTGTAAGAGAAACCTCCGACATACCCATTGGCTTCTTTCCTCTTGTACCATTGAAGATAACGTTTTCCATCTTATCGCTTCGGAGAGTAGTTGTTCTCTGTTCTCCAAGAACCCAGCGTATCGCATCAACTATATTTGTTTTACCGCAGCCGTTAGGACCTACAATTCCTGTAATGCCGCGATTAAAATTTATTAATGTTTTATTTGCAAAAGATTTAAAACCAAATATTTCTAATTTGGATAGAAACAAAATGCGCCTCTAGAATATCATTGAATTGTATTGTTTAACAGCATTATTAATGTAATAGAGTGTAGAACTGGAAAGTTGATATATTAGCAGAACCCCCCCGACCACAATAATGATAGTAAGAAAACTATAAATGTAAACCTTAAATGCAGGAACATCAAAAATTACATAAATGCCTTTTAGTATTCTTTGAAGTATCCATAACATGAATAGAATTAAAAAGATTATTACGAGAACACTAAAATTTCCGTTTACTAAAATTTTAAATAGGATTAACTCAACCGGCAGCAGAACTGTAAACGGTAAAAACGCCCAAACAACCGTATAAAATATGCTGGCAAATTCTACTCTTGTCTTTATAAATAAAGAAGCGAATTTTATAACTGATGAAATCAAACCAAACTTTATTATGATTAAAACAAAAAGTAGAGCGAAACAAACTAGCGGATTCCATGAAAGGAAAGAGACAAATTTTAATAAACTATGATGACCAAATGATAAAACAATCTTTTCTAATAAAATATTTGATTTATAAAAGTATAATAATATAGTCATCAAAAGTGAAACTGATCCGGCCTGTATTAACATTAGTATTGCAGTATGAACACCGGAAATTATTCGGTGATCACGAACATCGGCAAAAAAATTATACGGGCGTAATAATGCACGTGTACAATCTTCACGGAATTTCTTCTTAGTGTTGATCAGTACAGCCATAATAATAGAAAGCAAGAGTGCAAGTATTATAAATATTATTGGGCTATCCTCTTTACGAGTACCAATTGGAATTGTAACTTTACTATTGCCTCTGAGTTTAGTAGCGAGGACTTTATAACCAATACTATTCAGATCGCGGGATTTATCGAGTAAACCAAATTTGTATATGTTATTCTCTGAATAACCACCGTATAGAGATGCATACTCGCCTTTATATTCATATAAACTGTTAATAATAATTCCGGATAATTTTAATTGGCGCGATAAATCTATCATATCGCCCAAATATTTTGCTTGAGCATCAGAAGAATATTTTGTTAAATATCCGCTAGCGCTTCCCTTATAATTAGGATACGATACTTCACTGATGAAAATTGAATTCTTATCTAACGTATCAATTGCTTTTTGTAATTGATCTTTGGTTTCATCAATTGGCGATGAGTATAATTCAATTCCATAAAAATCTAAATCTTTAATTTGAGTTGTTTGAACTCCAACAAAAGAAGCATAAGACAACAATCCCTTTCCCTTTATAGTACTGGTTTGATTCGAAATAAAATTGCTGCTTATCTCAGAATTTGGAAGAATAGAGCTGCCTACTCCGGCTATAATCGTATTAGAATACTCACTGTAACTGGAAAGAAAATTTTTAATAAGTCGTGCAGCTTTTAGCTGAAAATCATTATGAGATAAAATTTCTTCTGGAACGGAATTTATGGGAAGTTCGATCATTGCAAATAATCCAAGCTCCTGACAAAGTTTAACTGCATAAGGATTAGGATATTGTTTTGAAAAACGAACTGTATTAAAACCGGTATTCTTAATTAATGAAAGATCGTCTCTTATTTTGTTGTATACATTCATTCTTCGAAGCGAAGTTTCATCAAATAAATAAGTAGTACCTTGAATTGTAAACGGATTTCCGTTAAGCGTGAAAGTTGTTTCATTTTTTTTAAACTGATAGAACGCAATCTGTTTGATTGATTTATCTATTATCTGACCGTTACGTACTAAACTAACATCGCATAAATAATTGATTGGTGCTTGAGGCAGCCATAATTGCGGATTACTAATTTCAAGTCTGCAAGTAGCTTCGTTATCTTCTTGAGAAATTATTTGAACAAAATCTCCTTTTGCTTGAGCAGAAGTTGAACCCGGCGGAAATAAATTTATTCTTATAATAACATCACCGGGAAGAGAATTTGTTTTGAAGTCGGAGTTCCCGATTCCAATCTTAAAATTTAATACTACTTTTGAAAAATTCTGGTCAAACGAATACAAAAAAGAATTATAAGTAATGTGAATTGTTGATACTGTCTTAAGATAGACATCCCTAATAATTCCACCGCTTAAACTTGAGAACAAAAATCTTTGAGTTGATGGAATGGAATATTCTGAATCAAGGTTGTTGCTTACCTTAATGGTTATAACTGAATTTTCTTTTAAGATATCTTTCGGAAGAGCTAGTTCAAAAGGATAAGAGCCGCCGGAGTGTTTATAAATATTGTAACCGTTGATAGAAATTTCTGCAGAGTAATTTATTCCAAGAAATCCCAAAACGAGTTGTGAATTTTTAATTTGAGTTTCAGATAAAGAAATTAGTTTTTCGAATATTAAGGATTCCTCACCTTCAAAAATTGCCGGTATTGAGGCCGAGATTTTTTCCTCGGGGTCACTTTCATAATAGACTTTCCAATCAGAGTTCATCAATTCCACATTGCGGTAATCATTCTTGTCAAAGAAAATCGGATCAAAAATATCTCTTTGATTTTGAGGAAACGATATTACTTTAATTTGAGCTAAAAGTAGGTTTTGGAGTAAAAATATAAGAATGAAGAGACGATTAAGAATTTTTGTCATATTACCAATAATTTTTCAAAAAAATCATACAAATATACAAAATCGATGGGGGGGGTATCAATAAAAATTCTAAAAATATGGGCTCTAATTGAGCCCATTTTGAAGTAAAATCAAAGCATTCAAATTTACCTAAACAGCATTAATGATTTTGGCAAATGAATCGGCTTTTAAGCAAGCTCCTCCCACTAAAGCGCCGTCAATATCGGGCTGAGAAAGTAGTTCTTTAGCATTATCTGCTTTTACACTTCCGCCGTATTGAATAACTAATTGACGAGCAAAATTCGAAGAGTATAATTTGGAAATTAATCCGCGGATAAATTGATGAACCTCTTGGGCTTGCTGAGGAGTTGCATTTCTTCCTGTGCCGATCGCCCAGACTGGTTCATAAGCAATAATTAAATTCGATAAATCGCTTTCGCTTAAATCTTTTAATCCGTTTTGAACCTGAGTCTCAACAACTTTAAATGTAATTCCTTTTTCTCTTTCTTCTAAAGTTTCACCGATACAAAAAATTGGTTTTAGTCCAAACTTTATTGCTGTTTTAATCTTCTTGTTAATGACTTGGTCACTTTCATTAAAAATTGTTCTTCTTTCCGAATGACCAAGAATTACATATTCGCAGCCGACACTTTTGATCATAGAAATAGATACTTCACCTGTGAAAGCACCATTTTCTTCAAAATACATATTCTGTGCACCAAGTTTGATTGTAGAATCTTTTAATAAAGTAGATGCAGTTTCCAAACTTGTAAATGGCGGGCAAATAATTACTTCGACTTCAACATTATTTCCATTCAATTCTTTTTTTAGATCTGAGATTAGACTAACTGTTCCATTAAGATCATTATTCATTTTCCAATTTCCGGCAATGACTTTTTTACGCATGATTGATCCTTGATTTATTACGAAAAAAAAGCTGTCAATTGACAGCTTCAACTCTTCTTATCCCCGGAACTTCTCTGATAAGCGCACGTTCAACACCGGCACGTAATGTCATCTGAGACATAGGACAATCACTGCAAGCTCCGGTAAGTCTAACTTCAACAATACCTTCATTGGTTACTTGTACAAGTACCACATCGCCGCCATCGGCTTTAAGATACGGTCTAATTGTTTGTAAAGCTTTTTCAACTTTTGCGTGAAGAACTTCGTTCATCGTCAACTCCTTTTAATTTTCATCATTCAAAGATATTTCAATTTTTGGTGAAGTAGATGAGTAATTATTTTTACTTATTTCAGCAGCCATGTTTCTGCTGATCTCTAAAAACTTATTAGATTGTTCTGAATTTGGCTTATCAAAAACAACCGGTTTACCTTTATCGCCGCCCTCACGAGTTTCTTGATTGATCGGGATTGAACCAAGTAACGGAATAGATAATTCTTCAGCCAGTTTTTTTCCACCGCCGGTTCCAAAAATATCATATCGTTTGCCTGTATCTGGTGCAATAAAATAACTCATATTTTCTACAATGCCAAGTATAGGAACATTAACACGTTGAAACATTTTTAAAGCTTTTTTTACATCAATAATTGAAACATCTTGCGGGGTGGTAACTACAACTGCACCGGAAAGAGGAATTGTTTGTACGAGCGTAAGTTGAATATCACCTGTTCCGGGAGGTAAATCAAAAATTAAATAGTCAAGTTCATCCCAATGTACATCACTCATAAATTGTTTTATAGCTCCACTCGCCATTGGTCCCCGCCAGATAACCGGTGCATCATCATCAATTAAGAATCCAATCGACATTACTTTTATTCCATAATTTTCAAGAGGAACCATTTTTGCAGTAGCTGTATCTTGGAAAATTTTTGGTTTATTGTTTATTCCCAACATCATTGGAATACTTGGCCCGTAAATATCGGCATCAATTAAACCAACTTTGGCGCCATCCAGTGCAAGAGCGACCGCAAGATTAACGGCAACGGTGCTTTTCCCAACACCGCCTTTTCCGCTTGCAACAGCTATTGTATTTTTTACTCCGGGTAAAATCTCGCTCATTCTTTGATTCTTACTATGTTGAACCTTTGCACTCATTGTAATTGAAATTTTTCCAACTAAAGGGTTTTCTTTTTTGATTGCATCAACGCAATCTTGTTCTATTTTTTCTTTTAGCGGGCAAGCGGGAGTTGTTAACTCAACAGTTACAGAAACGTTTTCTCCATTTATATTTATCTCTTTTACCATTCCAAGTGTAACAAGATCTTTATGTAAATCCGGATCGTTTACTTTACTTAACGCATTTAAGACGGATTCCTTTGTAAGCATTATTTCTCCAAAATTTGGTTTCAAAAATAGCAATTTTACAGCAACTGACATATTCTTAACATTTTTTCCTTAAAGATGGTTTCATCATTAAAAATATGGACGGGTACAAATATTTATGGTTACTTGATTATTAAGTTAAGTATGCTTAACTTTTTTATATAAACGATAAACACTATGTATACGATTTCAAAAGAAAACTATTTAAAGGCGATTTTTATTCAGAATAATATTGGTGAAAACGCCAGTACCTCTAAAGTTGCTAATAAACTTTCAGTTTCGAATGCAGCTATTAGTGATATGGCTAAAAAACTTTCACAAGAAGGATTGATATCATACGAAAAATATCGAGGCATGGAATTAACACCTGAAGGTGAGAAGATTGCTTTAGGAGTTTTGAGACGGCATCGTTTATGGGAATCTTTTTTAATAAAAGCACTGGGAATGTCTTGGAGTGAAGTTCATGATGAAGCAGAAAGATTAGAACATCATTCATCCGATTCGTTAATAGATAAAATAGATGAGTATTTATCTTTCCCGGATTTTGATCCTCATGGTGAACCAATTCCTAAAAAGAACGGTACGCTTCCTAAAATTCCAAAATCAATTCCTCTGAATGAAGTACAAATCGGAAATACTTATCAGATAATCCGGGTTAACGACCAGAACAGCGAGTTAATGAACTATTTAACAAAAAATAATCTGCTTCTTAATACAAAGTTGGAAGTGATTGACAAATTATCATTTGATAATTCTATTGTAGTGAAAATAGATAACAAAAAAATTTTTCTCAGTGAAAAAATTTCTAAATCAATTTTTGTAAAAGCTCTTAAATGAATTTGAGGAACTGATTTGAACCCATTATTTGCATTATTGATCGGAGTTTTCATTCTCGTAATACTGTTTTTTCTTTTCAAGCCGCAACGCGGACTCGTATCAAGATTAATGAAAATGAAAAAAGACGGATCACGAGAGTTAATAGAAGATGCTCTTAAACATTTATACGATTGTGAATATAAAGGTGTTGATTGTTCGCTTAACAGTATCAGCGGAAGTTTATTTATAAGCGGAGACAGATCAGCGCATATTATATCTATGCTCGAAGCTATGAATTTGATCTCTTCCGTTGGAAATAAAATTACTCTTACTCCGGAAGGAAGATCATATGCGCTTAGGGTTATTCGTGTTCACAGATTATTAGAAAAATATCTTGCGGAAAAAACAAGTGTTAATGAAACTGATTGGCACATTATCGCTGAAGAAAAAGAGCATAAAGTATCACAAGAAGAAGCAAATAAACTTGCAGCTCAGCTGGGAAATCCTCTTCTAGATCCTCACGGTGATCCGATTCCGTCAGAAAACGGGGAAATCCCGACTAGAAAAGGTTTAACTCTGAACAATCTTGAAAGCGGAACTTTTGCAACAATAATTCATATTGAAGATGAACCGAAAGAAGTTTACGCGCAACTTTCGGCATTAAAACTTTATCCTGGAATGCAGATTTATCTTTTGGAAAACTCAAAAGAGAGAATAAGTTTTGAAGCCGACGGTGAAGAATGTGTATTAGCTCCCATTCTTGCTTCCAACGTTACTGTTTATCCAATTGTGGAAAAAGAAAATGTGAAAGATTCATTTGAAACTCTTTCTTTACTGAATCAGGATGAAGAAGCAATTGTTATTGGTATTTCTAAAGCTATGCGTGGTCAGCAGCGAAGAAGATTACTTGATTTTGGAATTGTACCGGGAACAGTTATACGGGCACAATTAAAAAGTTTAAGCGGAGACCCAACCGGTTATGAAATTCGAGGTGCAACAATTGCTTTGAGAAAAAAACAGTCTAGTTTAATTTATATAAAACGAATTGATAGGAAATTAGTAGCATGAGTATAGATCACAATAATTGCACAACTTGTCCTGCGCACAATCTCGCAAATCTTGTCAAACTTGGAATTGATATGTCCAACTTTGATTACGTTGTTGCACTAGCAGGAAATCCAAATACAGGAAAAAGTACTGTCTTTAATAATCTTACCGGATTGAAACAGCATACGGGAAATTGGCCCGGTAAAACTGTCGGACGTGCAGAAGGTGCATTTCAATATGCGAATAAGAGATTTAAAATCGTTGATCTGCCCGGCACATATTCTCTTCTCTCTACAAGTGATGATGAAGAAATAGCCCGCGATTTTATTCTGTTTGGTCAGCCGGATGTTACCGTTATTGTTGTGGATGCTACAAGACTTGAAAGAAATTTGAATTTAGTTTTGCAAGTTTTAGAAATTACAGACCGTGCGGTTTTATGTCTTAATTTAATTGATGAAGCTTCTCGACATAACATTAAGATTGATGATCGTTTATTATCAAAAAATCTTGGCATCCCGGTTGTGCCTACTTCAGCAAGACAAGGTGTTGGAATTCAAGAACTATTAAAAAATATCCATGATGTAGCAACTGGGCAGTTTATATGTAAACCGCATCGTCTCAGCAGTGAAATAAAAAATGTTTCGCGCGCCGTAGATCAACTTAATAAAAAAATTTCTTATGCGTTTCCTGATCTCCCAAACACACGTTGGATCGCACTTCGTCTGTTAGAAGGTGATCAAAAAGTTATTGATGCAGTTCGAACCGGAGAAATTGGGAGTTTAAGACCGGTAGAAAATTTCAGTGAATGATTTTTGCAGAGAATTAAATAAGGAAAGCAGTGAAAAATAGTACGGAAGAAATATTACTTACAGCCAACAAATTGAGATGGGAAGTTGGAGATAATTTTCACGATTCAATTCTTGAATCCATTTATAAAGATGCTTCCGAGATTTCAAGTAAAGTTGTTACTCAAGTCGGAGAAAAATCAAAATTTGATCTTGATAGATTTATAGATAGAATCGTAACAGGAAAATGGACCGGTTTCCCGATCATGTTTATACTTCTAGCGATCGTATTTTGGATTACAATTGTAGGTGCAAACGTACCGTCAGGATGGATTTCTTCTCTCTTAATTGATACGCTTCACCCATTAATAAAAAATTTTTTCAACTCAATTCAAATCCCGTGGTGGATTACCGGGGTATTAATAGATGGAGCTTATCTTGCAGCAGCATGGGTTATAAGTGTAATGCTTCCGCCAATGGCAATTTTTTTCCCGATGTTCACTTTGCTTGAAGATTTCGGTTATCTTCCGCGTGTTGCATTCAATATGGATAATCTTTACCGAAGAGTTGGTGCACATGGCAAACAGGCATTAACTATGAGCATGGGCTTTGGTTGTAATGCTGCAGGAGTTATTGCAACACGTATAATTGATAGTCCGCGCGAAAGATTAATCGCAATCATCACAAACAACTTTTCACTTTGTAACGGCAGGTGGCCCACTCAAATCTTAATAGCAACAATTTTTATAGGAAGTACAGTCCCGGCATATTTAGCGGGGATTGCTTCTGCAGCTGCAGTTGTTGTTGTTGCCATTCTTGGAGTTGTTTTTAGTCTAATAGTTTCTTGGGGACTTTCGAAAACAGTTCTTAAAGGAGAAGCATCTGCATTCAGTTTGGAATTACCACCTTACCGTCCTCCAAGATTATTGCAGACATTATACACATCACTTATTGACCGGACAATTTTTGTTTTACGGCGAGCAGTTGTCTTTGCCGTTCCGGCTGGAATTGTAATTTGGCTTGTAGCAAATGTACAAATCAGCGGAGTAAGTTTGGCTGAACATTTTATTGGAAGTGTGGATCCTTTTGCATTTTTTATTGGATTGAATGGAGTTATTATCCTAGCGTATGTAATAGCAATTCCTGCAAATGAGATTGTCATTCCAACTATATTAATGTTAACAGTACTAACCACTAGAATAGCTTTGGGAGCGGGAACGGGTGTTATGTTTCAACTTGAATCTGCAAATGAAACTGCGAATATTCTTCAAGCGGGCGGCTGGACCATGTTAACCGGAATCAATTTAATGTTGTTCAGTTTACTTCACAATCCATGCTCAACAACAATCTACACGATTTATAAAGAAACCAAGAGTCTAAAGTGGACGATGATTTCAACATTTCTCCCGATTGTAATGGGATTAACAATTTGTTTCTTCGTAACGCAAATATGGCGCTTGTTCGCTTTATGAGATTATGCTGTAATTCCAACATTTGTATTCACCGCAAAGGCGCAGTGGATAAATTAAATTTTTTACTTTTTGGTCAACCTTAATGGTGGGGCGTTTATTCATCTATTCAACAATTTCCCGCGGCAAAATCTTTTTAATACCCGGAAGCGTGCGCAGCATCATCAACTCTTGATGATTCACCTTATTCTCTGTGAAAACTCTTCTGTTAAATACATAATTACCTGTCGGTAATAAAACGCGTGCTTTAATATTATCATCCAAACATGTATCAAGCACATGATTCTTAATAAAACTTTTCAAATCCTCATCGAGTATTGGAAAGGTTGTCTCCACTCTCCGATCAAGATTACGTTGCATTAAATCAGCACTACTGCAATATATTTCTTCCTCACCGTTATTATAAAAATAATAGATACGACTGTGTTCCAAGAATCTTCCGATAATACTTATAACGCGGATGTTATCACTAAGTCCGGGCATCTGGGGAATCAAACAACAAATTCCGCGCACAATTAGGTCAATCTTAACACCTTTGCATGATGCTTCATATAATGCAGCAATTAACAACGGATCAACAAGCGAGTTTAGTTTGAAAACTAAATGTCCTTTACTACCGCTCTTTACATTTTTTATTTCTCTATGAATAAGATCTAAAAATTTTTGACGTTTGTTAACCGGTGCCACCCATAATTTTCTAAAAGTTTTTTGTTCTGAATAACCGGTAAGAAAATTAAAAATTTCAGAAACATCTGCGCAAATTTCTTCATCACATGTGAACAAACCAATATCAGTATAAATTTTGGTTGTATCTATATTATAATTACCCGAACTCAAATGGACATAACGTTTCACACCGTCAATTTCTTTTCTAACAACCAGGGTCATTTTAGCATGAGTTTTCAATCCTAATAAACCATAAACAACATGCACTCCAGCTTTTTCAAGCTCACGCGCCCAAAAAATATTATTCTCTTCATCAAAACGTGCTTTCAGTTCAACTAAAACAGCAACTTGTTTTTTACGTTCGGCCGCTTCTATTAAATATTTTATAATAGGGGAGTTTGGTCCAACTCTGTAGAGTGTTTGTTTTATTGCTAATACTTCGGGGTCTTTAGAAGCATGTTTAATAAATTCAATTACAGGATTAAATGAGTCGTACGGATGATGTAACATAATATCTTTTTTTCGAATTAGAGAAAAGAGATTTTCTTCTTCTTCGAAAATATTTGGAGTTACCGGATGAAACGGTTTCTCTTTCAAATGCGGAAGTTGTAAATCATAAAGTAAAATGAGATCGCTTAAACCAAGATTACCGTCAATTACATGAAGATCATCGCGGGAGATTTCCAGATTTTCGATTAATGTATCAATCATATATTCCGGCATCTGTTTTTCCACTTCAAGCCGAACAACTGAACCGAATTTTCGTTGTTTTATGTTTTCTTCTATCATCTGCAAAAGATCGTCTGCTTCATCTTCTTGAATTTCAAGATCGGTATCCCGTGTAATTCTAAACAGGTAGGATTCAAGCATTTCAAGACCAGGAAAAAGTAAATTCAAATTTGATTTGATAAGATCACCGATCCAAACGTATTTGTACGTACCGTTAGAACCATTTTTAGGTTTAGATTTTACAATGTTATCAATACGAAGTAATCTTGGAATAATACCCGGAACTTTAACACGCGCAAAATGCTTTTCGCCGGATGGTTTTTTAATTAATATGGCAAAGCTTAAACTTAAATTTGAGATATAGGGGAATGGTCTGCCAGGGTCGAATGCTAGAGGTGTAAGCACAGGATAAATTTCTTTTAGAAAATATTGATTGAGAGCATCCCGTTCTTCTTTGGTGATCTCATCTAAATTATTATAAATATAAATTTTATTTTCTTTTAGCCGCGGAATTATTTCTTCTCGCCAAAAATCAGAAAGTTGTTTCAACATTGGCTGTATTGTACTTTCTATTTTTCGTAACTGTTCTATGGGTGTTAGTCCGTCAATAGAGGTATCAATAACTTTGGCGCGCAATTGTTCTTTAATTCCTGCAACTCGAATCATATAAAATTCATCAAGATTTGAAAAGAAGATAGAGGCAAATTTTATTTTGTCTAATAACGGCAATTTGGGATTGAGGGCTTCTTCCAGGACTCTGCGGTTAAATTCAAGCCAGCTGAGATCTCTGTTAAAAAAATTTTCCGGCTTTAAATATTTCTCAAGATATTCTTTACTTAACTTCATTTTCTGCCGGTCAATTATTATTTGAATTTTTTTGCTGAGCTAAAACGTTCAAGATCATACTCAATGTTTTTATTTGGGATAGATAATCTTTTAATATTAACATTTGCTTTCTTAAAGAACTCTTCAGCCAATGTATCATGGTAATCAGAAAATATTACTATTTCTTTTATACCGGCAGTAATTAGAGCTTTCGCACAGTTTGTGCAAGGCATGTTTGTTATATATGCAGTTGATCCCTGCGTACTTATACCGTGAGACGAACATTGAAGTATTGCATTCATTTCCCCATGAATAGTTCGAATACAATGATTATCAACAATTATACATCCGTCGTCTTCACAATGTCCATCGCCAGGAATTGAACCATTATACCCGGTTGAAAGTATTTGTTTATCCTTAACAAGGACACATCCGCAATGCATTCTGGGGCAAGTAGCACGTTCAGAAACAAGCATAGCAACTTTTAAGAAGTATTCATCCCAAGAAGGACGTTTGGTTCTAGAATTATTCATTAAACCACTAAGATTAATTGAGGGGCAAATTTACAAAATATTATGGTTTGATATTAATTCAATCAATTGTTTTTTGAATTATCTTGGAAAATAAACTGCTATGGTTGAGGGCGAACCATAGCAGTTTGATCTGTTATATAGGAGGGTTAACACATTCAATAATTAGGGCACTATTGTCTGCTCAAAGAACATACCAATTAATTATTTAGAAAATTTAGTTTTATTTCGGATAGGAAAAGTGCATATCCTTGAGTTTGGGAATAAGAATAAACGCATTCTTGAAACTTGGAAATGAATTTCGCTAAATATTACTAATCAGACTATCAGTCGGGATATATTAGGGGGTACTTTATAGGAAAAAATTTCAGGTAATTTCTTCGGATGAATTCAAAATAATTTTAAAAGTAGTACCAACATTAATAATTGATTGTTTTACAAAAATTTTCCCATTGTGATAGTCTTCAATAATTCTTTTTGATAAACTTAATCCCAAACCCCAACCCCTTCTTTTAGTACTATAACCGGGCCGGAAAATATCTTTTCTTCTACTGTGTTCTATCCCTTTGCCGTTGTCGGTAACTTCAATTTCAATCTTGTTGCGAATATGTTCCACTTTAAAAGTAATTTTCCTTTCTTTGTTATCAATTGCATCGAGTGCATTTTTAATTAAGTTTTCGATGACCCATTCAAATAAATCAATATTTAGTTTTACTTTTTGTTCTTTATTGCCCTCAATAGAAATCAAAACGTTTTTGCCAAGCTGAGGTAAACGTCGCTGAAAATAATTGATAACATTCTCAATAATTTCGTAAGGATTTTCATCAATCAATTCCGGTTTTGAACCGATTTTTGAAAATCTTTTTGTGATTTTACTTAATCGTGTTAGATCGCTGCCAATCTCATCTGAAATATCAAGTACTTTATCATGATTAGAATAATTCATTTTCAACATTTCATTCCAACCCATAAGACTAGAAATAGGAGTACCAAGTTGATGAGCTGTTTCTTTAGACATTCCTACCCAAATATTTCTTTGCTCGCTTTTTTTAACATAACTGAAACTTGTATATGCAATGATCAGAAAAACTAGAGCAAATAATATTTGCAGATAAGGGTAAAAACGAAGACGCTGAATAATATCAGAATCACCATAATAAATTTTTTGAAGTATTGTACCCGAAGGGGATTTGACTAAAATGGGAGCGTGTTGTTTGGAGAGCTCAATTACTTTTTCCTGAAGAAAAATTTTTAATTTTTGATCGGGTAGTTTTGGATCGTGTTCGATATTTTTGTAACCGCTTACAATTCCAGTGGAATTTACCTGATCATTTGCATTGGTTAGAATAAGAGGGAAATCAATTCTTTCTATAATATTTTGAAAAACAAATGTAAAATCTGCATTAATTGTTTCTGTGCTTGCACCGTACTCAAGACTGCTGGCATATAACTGAACTATATCTTTTTCTCGTTGCTGCAGTCTGCTGACAAGATTTTGAGTGTAATAAAGAGTTCCGAGCGCAATCGTTGCGCCAATAATAATTAGTGCAAGTTTAATATTCATTGAAGCGGGACCACCGGTCATTTTCATTTTACTCTCCTAAGAGAAATAATTCTAAATGGAATTTACAAAAACGGATTTTGCTAATTAAATTATAGATATGGTAAAAATTATTCTATAGTTCTATTGTCTGATCTCGTTCGGGTCCTACCGAAATAATGCTGATCTCAAACCCGCTTTTTTGTGAAATGAATTGTAAATAATCTTTTGCTTCAGAGGGTAATTCGTTGTAATCCGTAATGTTGGTTAAATCGGTTTTCCATCCCGGAAGCGATTCATAGATCGGAGTAACACTCATAAGTTTATTCACATCTGTTGGGAAAGACTTTAATTTCTTTCCTTGAATTTCATAAGCAACACAAACTTTTATTTGATCAAAATTACTTAAGACATCAAGTTTAGTTATTGCCGCGCGTTCGATTCCATTGATCATGCGGGAGTAACTCAAAAGAAATGCATCAAACCAACCACATCTTCTGGGTCTTCCGGTAGTAGCTCCGTATTCAGCACCAATTTTTCTTAATTTTTCTCCCTCTTCTCCAAGTAATTCAGTTGGAAATGGACCTAAGCCAACACGTGTTGTATATGCTTTTACAATTCCCATTACAGAAGAAATTTTTGTTGGTGGGATTCCGGAACCAGTGCTTGCACCGCCAGAAGTTGGATTTGAAGAAGTAACAAATGGATAAGTACCGAAATCAACATCAAGCAGAGCTCCTTGTGCACCTTCTAATAGAATTGACTTGCCTTCATCTATAGCATTATTCAAAACAAAAGGAATATCAGTTATATATTGGTCAATAGCTTTATCAAATTCTATATATTCTTTAATGATTGCATCAACATTAAGCTCTTCTTGATTATACACTTTCTTGAGTAAATTATTTTTTTCTTCGATATTTAATTTTATTTTTTCTTCAAGCACTTTGCGATCTAGTAAGTCAACAATTCTAATTCCTTTTCGTGCGTATTTATCAATGTAACACGGTCCAATACCTCTTCCGGTTGTTCCAATTTTCGAATTTCCGCTTTCATTAATCGAATCTAATAGTTTATGATAAGGCATAATCAAATGAGCGTTTTGACTGATGAAGAGTCTACCTTTAATACTAATTCCCATTCCTTCTAATAATTTTATTTCATCAAGTAAAGCTTTGGGGTCTATAACTACACCGTTACCAATAAAACATAAAACGTTCTCACGCAATATTCCTGATGGAATAAGATGTAGAATGAATTGTTGATCACCGACCTGAACTGTATGTCCGGCATTTGCCCCACCTTGATAGCGCACCACAATATCGTAACGCTCACTTAGGATATCAACGATTTTTCCTTTTCCTTCGTCGCCCCATTGGCTGCCCACAATAACAGTAACACTCATTTATTCCTCGGTAAAAAATTTGGTAGGAAAAAAAATACACCGGCATTTTATACCGGAGCTATAAAGTAAAATAATTCTGCAAAGATTATTTAAAACTATTAACAGCTTCTTCAACAGTTGTATAATGTTCAAACACAGTTATAAGTTTTGTTATTACAAGTAAACTCTCGATCTTTTCTGTAGCATTAGCAAGTTTCATTGAACCGCCGCCGTTCTTCATAGTTGTGTAACCGCTGATTAACATACCGAGACCGGAACTGTTCATGAATTTTGTTTCAGCTAAATCAACTATTACATTTTTCTTTTCGTCATTAATAAGTTTATGAAGAGTATCGCTGAATTCCTGAGCTTCAGGTCCGCCCATAACATTTCCTTTTAATTCTATTACAACAGCCCCGTATTTCTCAATTGTTTTGACCTTCATAGTTTCTCCTGAATTTTTAATTTAAGTTATATATCGTCTTTATTTTTTACAATGATAATCAAAATAAAAATTTACAGATTGGATATAATAATGCACATATATTTATATTCATAAGCAAATTATTGAATACTCGAGTAAAAAGAAAGTCATTTTATCTCCGTTTCTTCTGAAAAAATGATTTCAGAAATGCTTAGTTTGAGAGGAACAATAAATCCCTATCATCGTCTAAAAGTATGGATTTACTAAAAGACCAAGAGACATTTGATTTTAGCGAAGGCAAGAATGAGAAAGATGAAGACTTTATTTTAATTAAAGCATTCATTAAAGGTAATGATACAACATTTCGAACACTTGTTATCAAACATAAAGATAAGGTTAGAAATTTAGTCTTTTTAACTTTGGGCGATGTAGAATTTGTTGATGATATTTCCCAGGATGTTTTTATAAGTGTTTATCATAAGCTCAAAGAATTTCGGTTTGAATCAAAATTTACTACATGGTTATATAGAATAACAGTTAACAAATGCAGAGATTATCTTCGTAAAAAAAGAGTACGAAGCATTTTTGTTCCTATAAAAGATTCTGATACCGAATATGGTACCGGACCATTTTCTGAAAATGTTGATATTCCAAATCTGGTAAGAAGAGCAATTGAAAAGCTTCCTGAAAAATTGAGAACTCCTCTTGTGTTGAGAGATATTGATGGATTTAGTTATAAAGAAATTGCAGATCAAATGGGAACAGAAGTCGGAACAATTAAATCAAGAATATTTCGTGCGCGTGAAAGTTTAAAATTGATTCTTGAACCATATCAAAAAGAATTAAGAGCTTAGCAAATGGAAGGACAAGCAAAAAAAAAAATAACAAACTTCGATAAATTAAAAAAAATAGTCCCCTATATTATTTTATTTTTGCTCACTATAGCACTGATGTTCTTTTTCAAATATAATAGGAGAGACATTAGCAGAATAATCGAAACAGGAAAAAATAACTTACTTGTCTTAGCCAAAAATTTAAAACCGCTTCTCTTTGAGACCGAGATTAACAATGAGGATGTTTTTAATTTTGCGTTGTATCAGAGCATCCCGCTTGATAAAGGGAAAAATAAAGTTCTATTAATTTCGAAAGATGAACCCGGTAATAATATATATGAAATAAAACCCGCCTCTTATAATCAGCAGACTAAAAATTATGATACATTTGTAAAACTTCTAGGATTGAATGAAAAACAAAAAGCAGAAGCAGATTCGATATTAAATTCGTATAAAAAAGAAATCTACTCATCTGTGTTAGTAAATGATAAAAACACAATTGCTGTAAATCCAAGATTACCTGCCTTGCAGCAGGCTGTACTTGCGGATCTTATATCGTTTGCACAAAAAGTTGACGAAACTAAATCGAAAGAACTTTTTCCGAATGCTTATAAATTTTACGACAACGAAAAGATATCTAATATGATAATTTCAGCGAAAAAAATTCCTAACAATGAATATATACTTATCTCACCAGATACTGTTGCCAGAACTTATTTTAATTGGGATCAGGAAAAATTTAATAAGCATTTAGAAGATTTTGAAAAGAGTAAATCTGTTGAACATCCTCCAATGCCTAAGTATGATTTTAATTTTGATGTTTTGCCTGAAATAGTAAAAAATAAACATTCTGTTACTGCTGAATCTGATTATTCATTTAAATTAGATTCTAATCTATTTAAAGTTATTATTCCTCCCGAAACTATGAACAGTCTAACCGATATGATCTCAGACACAATTAGAATTAAGCTTAACGAAGTTGCAAAACAATTAAAGAATATTTCTATTCCCGTTTTTGTTCCTCGCATTAAATCACAGAGACCACCAAAACTTAACGCCCCACCTAATACCGGTAGTGATAAACAAATAAAACTGATTGATCCTTATGAAATAGTTAATAAAACTATGGAAATTCTTTCTAAGCAGGATTTTAGTAAACTGGAAGAGTTTGGTGCAAAGATGGATTCAATCGCTGGTAATAAATACGTTGCAAAAGATTCATTGGCAAAAGCAAAAATTCGTGAAGCTATGATGAAATTGAAAAAAGATCTTAAAAAGTATGATCGTCGAAAAACTGACTCCACAAGAGTGAACTAACATTATGGTAATTGTGAAAATAAATTTATTAAGATCCAAATTGTAAAATATGCGCAATCAATTAAAAAATATTGCTCGTTCACGAGGACTAGAAAACGCTATTCTAGTTTCCATCTTGCTTTTTTTATTCAACTTGATCTTTCCGCTTCATGATACAAATATTCTTGCAATCATTAATGAATTACTAGTATTCCTCTCAGTTTTTCTCCTTTATCACTATGTCCATCAATTCTTGAATTCTAAAGTTGATTCTCCTTTAACTTTAGTATTAAATGCTGGAATACTTGCCGCACTAATATTCTTTATGGTTTCAATTGCAAATTCAATTTTAGGTTCTCCGGATAGTAGCAAAGGAATTGGATTTTTCAATTCTCTTTTTTCTGTGTTATTAATATTTGTTTTTATCGGATCAATAGTTTACATCTTTTCTACATTCCGTGAATTATTTTTTCTTCGTCAGAAAAAAGATCTCAGCACTTTCTACAACACTATGCTCGTTTTCTTCGCATTGAGCTTTTTCTCTAATATATTAATTCTCTTTGATTCTTCATTCGATTATCCAAAAGATGCATTTTATGTAGTAACAATTGTTTTAATTTGTCTTAATTCTACACGCGTTTCTTGGATTGCCTTCCTTACAAAAAAACAAAAATACTATTTATTAATCATAGCAATTATTCTTTCAGCTTTGTTCGGAATGAATATTGCAACTTTTACAGATAATGGTATAATGCGTCAAATTGTTTACACCTTTTCTCCCGGGCTTCATACATTTATGAGTCTGGTTATGATTTACGGAACAATAAATTTTGGTATAATATTCTTTACAACTCTTTTTCATCTACCTACAGCCGAAGCATTTGATAGGAAAGCCGAAGAAGTATCTTCTTTGATGGACTTAACAAATCTTATCACACAAGTTTTTGATTTTAAGGAATTAGCCGAAACTATAACTACAATAACAACTAGGGTTTGTAATTCTGATTCTGCTTGGCTTGTATTAAAATCAGCTAAAAATATTGAGTTAAGCTCGGTTCATAATATAGGGTATGTTGATGCGGATAAAATTACTAATAATCTTTTAGGATCCGGTGAAAACGATTATGATTCAATTGAAATTATTCAATATGATTCGATCATATCCAACACAAACGAGGGCGGACAGATATTCAAATCTATCGCAATTGCTCCTTTAAAAGTTCAAAAGAAAATTAACGGATATCTTTTTGCTGCAAGACAGAGAGATAATAATTTTGACCAGGATGAAAAAAAAGCAGTTCAAGCATTTGCAGATTATGCTGCAGTTGCATTAGAAAATGCTAAGTTGATTGAAGAATCAATTGAGAAAGAAAGATTAGAAAAAGAACTTGATGTTGCACGAGATATTCAGAGGAAAATTCTTCCAAGCACTGTTCCAACTTCAAACCGACTTGAAATTTCTGCATTATTTGTTCCGGCATTTGAAGTAGGCGGGGATTACTATGATTTCTTTGAGCTAAGTAATGATCTCCTCGGTTTTGTAGTTGCGGATGTTTCCGGGAAAGGAATTAGCTCAGCATTTATTATGGCAGAAGTAAAAGGTATTTTCGAATCGTTATCAAAAATTATTACTAACCCAAAAGAGCTTTTGATCAAAGCCAATGATACATTAAAAAGAAGTTTAGATAAAAGAAATTTCGTGACTGCTATTTACGGTATCATTAATAAAAAGAACGGGTTACTAAATTTTGCAAGAGCAGGACATACACCAATTTTAATATGCAGCGGAGAAAAAATAGAAAGTATTCAACCACCGGGAATTGGTCTGGGTCTCGATTACAACACTGGATTTGCTTCTTCATTAAAAGAGATGGAAATTCAATTAAAGAATAATGATATTATTATATGTTATTCGGATGGTATCACGGAAGCAAAGAATCATAAGGAAGAAGATTTCGGTTATGATAGATTAGATACCATTGTTCTAAATAATCGCGAAAAGAGTTTAGATCTAATTTCTAATGCAGTTATGAAAGAGTTGAGCGTGTTTTCCAAAAATCATTCTCAACATGATGACATCACACTTGTACTATTCAAGTGGAATCAAAACAATTAATAAAAGCGGAGATATTTAATGGCGGAGTTCAATGTAAACTTACGGGGTGTCGGTTCCGTAAGTGTAATTGATGTGAAAGGGTATCTTGATGCCCACACAGCGCCCGAGCTCGAAAATATTTTCAACAAACTGCTTGATGAAAGACAGTTTAAAGTCGTTGTTAACTTCAACGAGTTGAAATATATCAGCAGTGCGGGTCTTGGTGTCTTTATGGCTTATGTGGAAACTATGAGGGAAAACAAAGGCGACATAAAGTTTTCCAACATGAAAGAAAATGTTTACAACATTTTTGATCTTTTAGGGTTTCCTATTTTATACGAATTTTACAAAGAAGAAAAAGAAGCTGTTCACAAATTTGGCGATCAAGGATAAACTTGAATTCTGCGAACAAAATATTTGAGAAAGAGCTTCTCATTAAAAGCAAAACCGACAATCTTGCCGTCATTAGAGATTTTATAAAATCTGCTGCTAATGAAAGCGGGTTCTCTGAAGATACAGTTGGCAAGATAATACTTGCTGTTGACGAAGCTTGCACCAATATAATTAAACACGCTTATAAAAATTCTCCAGAAGGCAACATAATCATTAAAATAAAATTTAATGACCCGAAGTTCAGCATTTCCATTACAGATGAAGGATCACATTTTGACCCAAACACAGTTCCCGAACCTAATCTACGTGAATATTACAAAGAGAAACGGGTGGGCGGTCTTGGAATGTTTTTGATAAAGAAACTTATGGATGAAGTGAATTACTCTACTCTCAGCGGAAATAAAAACCAAGTCATATTAGTTAAATATCTACCCAATTAGGCATGCAGCAATTAGATAATAATGCAGCTCTTAGAAATTTTTCAGCTCTCGTTGATTTCAGCAACCTTATAAACTCTACGCTCGATCTAAATTTTAGTCTTAATAATATTCTTCTTACCTGCTTTGGAAAATTTCATACAACGAAAGGAATGATTGCACTCCTAAACGATGAAAATTATTTTGAAGTGAAAGTATCAAAAGGTATTCCTAATAGTATTATTTTGAAATTTCCAAAAATTACAATTCACAATTATGAAACAAGCGGTGAGTTAAGTTCGTATATCGAAGAAAATAACTTTCCAATTGTTCAGGATATTAAATCATCCGAGGGGTTGAAAGGAATATTAATTCTTGGGCAAAGATTAACAGGCAAAGACTACGAATTTGAAGACATTAATTTTTTAAAAACAATTCTCAATGTCGGATCAACCGCTATTGAGAATTCAATAATGGTAGAAAAATTAAAACGTGTAAATCGTGATCTGGATACAAAGGTTAATCGGTTAAGTTCACTATTCGATCTTAGCAAAGAGTTCAGCGGAATATTACAGATCGAAATGGTTAGCAAAATGCTTGTGTATTCTTTGATAGGACAGATGCTTGTTTCAAAATATGCAGTAATATCATATTCAACCAGTACAATACATTTTCTTGATAATAGATTTGACGAAAATCATTTAAGAAATACTCTCAAAGAATGTGAATCGAGTCAGTTTACAAAACCGCTTACTAGAATCGAATTAATTGACAAATACAAACCCTTTGCAGATGTAGGCGTTGATCTTATTGTTCCGATGCAGATAAAAGGGGGAACAAAAGGATTAATTCTTCTCGGCAAACGTAAGAATGAACTTCAGTATACAAAATCTGATATTGAATTTGTTTCTTCGGTAGGAAGTCTTGCTATAATTTCAATCGAAAATGCGCGTCTCTTTAAAGAAACACTTGAGAAGCAGCAGCTTGAAAAAGATTTGGAGACTGCAAGGAATATTCAAAATAATCTTTTACCAAAAACAATTCCCAAACTTTCCAATTTTGAAATAGCAGCTTTTAACAAATCTGCACGCATGGTTGGCGGCGATTACTACGATATTGTAAAATTAGATGAAAACAAAATATTGTTTGCGATTGCCGATGTTTCCGGAAAGGGAGTTCCTGCTGCATTGTTGATGGCGAACATTCAAGCATTCTTAAAATCAATTTGCAAAATGAAAATGCAGCTTGCAGAAGCTACCAATTTAATGAATGATCTTGTTGCTGAAAATACAATTATGGGAAGCTTTATCACTTTCTTTTGGGGAATAATTGATAATGCTAAAAAAGAACTTACTTATGTTAATGCAGGTCATAATCCTCCGCTTCATATAAGAAATTCCAATATTACGAAACTTAAAAAAGGCGGAATGATACTTGGCGTTATGGAAACAATGATTCCATATATCTCCGAAACTATTCAACTTGAAAGCGGTGATGCAATTATTCTTTTTACAGATGGAATAACTGAAGCCATGAATGATAAATGGGAAGAATTTACTGATGAGAGATTAGAAACATTAGCTTTACAAAAATATGAAGAAAGCGCTCAAAATATTTTGGCACATATTAAATCCAACGTTGAAGATTTCACACACGGAGCTGAACAGTCTGATGATATAACAAGTTTAGTTATAAAGGTGAAATAATGTTAAATCTTATTCATCTTTAATGTAACTGATCAATCAAACGATGAATGCTATTGAGGAGTGGATTAAGGAACATAAATAAACATTCTCTTACACACCCATGTAATCCCCTCTCAAGAGGGGACTTTTAATTTAGGTGGATCTCATTTTCATTCATCAAATAGGTTTAAAATAAAAAACCCCCAGCCATGAATAACTGGTCGGGGTTTTTTGTTTAACCAAATGTTCTAAGAATTAAAATTCTATTTTTTTATGTGTTCGGTTTGCATATTCCAGTACAAATGCACTTGCAACGAATATGGAAGAGTAAGTTCCGGTAATCATACCTATAAAAAGTGCAAAAGCAAATCCACGCAATACTTCTCCGCCAAAAATGATCAATACGATTACACTAAATAATGTTGCTAAACCTGTAATAATAGTTCTGCTGAAAGTTCTGTTAATTGCTTTATTCATATTTTCTTCCAGCGAGAGAGTTTTATGTAATTTTAAATGCTCTCTAACTCTATCAAAAACAACTACTGTATCATTCATTGAATAACCGATAAGCGTAAGAAAGGCAGCAACAACAGTGATAGAAAATTCTAAATTCAACCCTGGTATTAAACCATAAAGAAATGTAAACAGTCCTAAAGTAATCAAGACATCATGAAATAAAGCTGCAACAGCTCCTATGGCAAATGTGAACTTAAATCTGAAACTAATATAGATTAGAATAACAACCAATGATAACATAACCGCAATAACGGCATCTCTTTTTAATTCCTGCCCGACTTTGGGACCGACTTTATCTTCCTTTAAAACTATGAAAGGATTACTCTTATACATCGCAGATAGATTTTCTTTCAATAAATCGGAAATTGTTAGGCGGACAATAACGCTCGCATTGGCAGTATCATCAATTGCTTTTGATGTTTGAAAGCCGGCTTCAAACAATTTGTTATTTAATATATCTGCAGTCCTACTATCTGGAAATTTAATAGTAATTGTTGTGGAAGTTGAATCGGCAATACGTCTTTGTAATCCTGGAAAAGTATTTGAAATTATAGACTCAATTTTTGATTTAACTTTCGGAATGATATTGGCTGGGATTTCTTGTAAATCTGTTCTTAGCAAAATATCGTTAGAGCTGCCGAATGTTTTTGCTTCAACACCCCCTAAACCAAGTTTATTAACATCATTTCTTATCTGAGTAATATCAACGGGTTTTTCAAATTGAAGAGCAATTTCGGTCCCTCCCTTGAAGTCTATTCCCAGATGTAATCCTCTTGTTAAAATATTTATAAAGCCAAGTAAGATTAAAGTAGCAGAAATGAAATAGAAAATCGTTCGCTTACCTAAAAAATCAATATTTAAATTTTGAAATATTCGCATTTAGTTAAATCTCCTACAAATTAACCAACATTAATTTTATATCCCTTAGCCAGAATAAAATCGAAAATAATCCTAACTAATATTAGCTGACTAAATAAACTTGTTACAATACCAATTATAAGAGTTAGAGCAAAACCTTGAACAGGACCGCTGCCAAATTGGTAGAGAATGATTCCGGTTAATAGTGTTGTAATGTTGGAATCAAAGATAGCCGAAAAAGAAATCTTAAATCCGGCATCAACTGCAGCTTTAGGAGTTTTGCCGGTTGCTAACTCCTCCCGTATTCTTTCAAAAATTAAAACGTTTGCATCAACAGCCATACCCATAGTTAAAACTATACCTGCAATACCCGGTAATGTTAATGTTGCCTGAAACGCTGCTAAAACTCCAAGTGATAATAAAATTGTTAAGACTAATGCTAAATCTGCAAACGTACCAGCTTTTTTATAATAGAATGCCATAAATAGAGCAACTAATAAATATGAAATCCAGGCAGAATTAAACCCTTGGCTTATTGAATCTTGACCAAGTGATGGACCAACGGTTCTTTGTTCAAGAATTTCAATAGGAGCCGGTAGTGCACCTGCTTTTAATACTATCTCAAGAAGTTTTGCTTCATCAAGATTAGCGGAACCTGTAATTTGTGAATTGCCCGAAGGAATTTTTCCAATAATATTTGGTGCTGAATAAACAACGCCGTCAAGAACAATTGCGCATCTTTTATTAATATTTGATCCGGTAATCTGAGCCCAATCCCTTGAGCCTTCTGTATTCATCTGCATATTAACAATAGGAGCTGAAGTAGTAGGATCAATGTTGGATTGTGCATCAACTATTACTCCGCCGGTAAGAGATGCTTCTTTGTTTACCATATACATTCGGTAATATTTTTCTCCGTCTGGATCCATTTCCGGTCTTTGATCATAAATGAACTCGATATTATCCGGAACAACCTTCTTCACTTCAGGATTCTCAAGGAATGCGTTTATTTTACTTTTATCACTTTCTTTAACATAAGCATCGGCAATTCTTCCTTGGGGATCGAGTAAACGGGCAACAGCAAAGAACGGATGTTCTTTTGCAAATTGTTCATCAGTTAATTTTTGATCTTTCTTTGTTGTATCGGTTTTTGAAGCATCATCTTTTTTTGCTGAAGCAGAGTCTTTTTCTGTTTTACCTGCAAGTGCCTGATCTATTTGATTCATTATTGGAATAGCAAAATCGGCATCTTTAACTAATTTGAATTCCAATAAAGCGCTTCCTTGAAGTAATCTTTTTGCTTCTTCTTCTCTAGCAATACCCGGCAGTTCAATAACGATTCTTCTTGAACCTTGTTTTTGAATACTTGGTTCGGATACACCGTATTGGTTTACTCTATTGCTGATAATTTCGATAGCTCTTGTTACAGCATCTGATTCTTGCTGAAGCAGTTTTGAAGTTATTGCATCATCATCTTCCCGTATAGAACCGAAATACCTGCTCATCCTAATGTTTTGCTGCTTCATTTTCCTAGCAAGAATTGAAACAACATTTTCATCGGAATCTTTTAATTCAGCTTCGGAGGATTTTAAGGCTTGTTTGAATTGATCATCAGGGTCTCTTGCTAATTTTTCGAGAAGTTTAGCAGTGTTAACCTCCATCACAAGGTACATTCCGCCTTGAAGATCAAGACCAAGTTTAATTCGCTTTTCTCTAGCTGAACGATAATCAGGATTGTTTGTTAGAATGCTGTCTTTCTTAGATGCAATAATATCTTTGATCTGAGCATTTGCGAGTGAGGGGCTGCTCTTTTTAATACTTTGCTGTAATCCTTCTAACTGAGCAGTAACTTCTTTATTGTTCTGATAGTCTTTGTAAGTAGGATAGAGTAAGTACAAACAGAGAGCAATTGCGCCTGCAATCATAATGATTCTAAATCTTAGCTCTTTCATTCTGGTATGTGTGTTTTAGTTTTAAAATTAGTATTAAAATTGTGCTTAAATAAAACCCCGAATATGATCGGGGCATAAAATATTTTTATCTATTCTCTTACAACCCAAGTCTTAACAGTAGCAGAAACACTTGGGTGAATTTTTATTGAAACGCTGTAAATTCCAAGCGACTTGATCTGTTCAGTAATTTCTATTTTTCTCTTATCAATATCGTAACCTTTTTCTTTTAAGGAATCAGCTATCATCTGGTTTGTAACAGTTCCGAAGATCTTATCTTCTTCGCCAACTTTAACCGGAATTGTAATTGATACTTTTTCAAGATCGGATGCAAATTTTTGAGCAGCTTCTAATTCTTTGGCTTCTTTTTTAAGGATCTGTTTCTTCTCTTCTTCAAGTGCCAGAATATTTCCTTTAATTGCTTGATAAGCAATTTGACGGGGGATTAAATAATTTCTTGCATAACCGTCTTTTACAGTTAATACGTCGCCAACTTTTCCAAGCTGATCGAAATTTTTTCTTAATATTACTTTCATCTTATCTCTCCTACTTAACTGCTTCTGAAACGAATGGCAAAATTGCTAATTGTCTTGCTCTCTTAATTGCCTGGACTAATTCTCTGTGTTGTTTAGCGGTTAGACCGGTAATTCTACGAGGAATTATTTTACCTTGATCGGTAAGAAATCTCTGAAGTTGTTTTGATTCTTTATAATCAATATAACTATCAATTATTCTTTTAACTTTCTTCTGAGTCCTCATTCCGTTATTTCTTTGTTGTGTTGGCCTCATGCTTTACCGCCTTTCATTAAGTCGGATTCCTCATCAGTTAAGAATTTATCAAATGAATTATCCTCATAATCTGCTTCATCAGGTTCAACAATTACATCTTCTCCGTTAGTGGTGGTCTTGCTAAATTTATTTAAGAATTGAATTCTCTTTGCTTTTATTTCAACAATAGTTCTGTTTTTACCATCATCAGTTTTGAAAGTTCTGCTTTGAAGTTCTCCATCAATTAATACTGCACTTCCTTTTTTAAGACGGTCTCTGCAGCTATCGGCTAATTTATTCCATGCAACAACACCAACATAACAAACATCTTCCTGCCATTGATTACTGCTGTCTTTATAACGTCTGTTTGCAGCTATATGAAAATTTACAACAGGTGTGTTGTTTGAAGTTTGTCTGAATACAGGATCTTTTGTTAAGTTACCTGCAACAATAACACTATTAAGTTCTGGCATCTTAAGTTCAGCCATCATTTCCTCCGTTACTTATCTTATGTTTAATTATACTTGGCTTTCAGTTACTTTAGTTTGAGCTTCTTGAGCAATCAATTCTGCATTTTTAATAGCTTCTTTTTGTTTTGCAATTGCTTCAAGTGCAAATTTATCCAGTTGAATGGTTAAATATCTAATTACATTTTCATCCAATCTGTAATTACGTTCAAGTGTTGAAACCAGATCAGTTGTAGCGCTGAATCTGAAAACAACGTAGTAACCGCTTTTAGCTTTTTTGATAGGATATGCAAGACGTTTTCTACCCCACTTATCCAACTCAATAAGTTCTCCGCCGTGTGTAGTAATTGTTTCTTGCATTCGTGAAATTGTTGCTTCGACTTGCTCGTCTTCGAGAGCTGCGTTAATAATTACAACGCTTTCGTAGGTTCTTTTACGCATTGTTACTTCACCTCCCTATGGTCTAATGGCCTCCCGATTAATACGGGAAGCAGGGTTTATAATTTGGGTTCAAAAAATATGATTATTTAAGTAGTGGTGCAATATTTAATTAAAGTTCTTTTAAAGTTAATTATCGGCAATATTTAGATTTTCAGTATTATTCTTATCTTTTAATTGTTTACTGAAGTGATCCAACATTGATTTATAACCCCCGGCAATAAATTGTTCTATTAATTCAACTGTAAATTCCATGCTTTCTTCAACTAATCTCATCTCGTTACTGCTAAACTTAGCAAGAACAAATTCCGCCATGTCACCTTTTTCAAATTCACTTCCTATACCAAATCTTAAACGGGGGAAAGAATCGTTCTGAAGATGATAAATAATTGATTTAATTCCGTTATGACCGCCATCGCTTCCGGATTTTCTTAATCTAATTTGACCCGGTTGAAGATTTACATCATCGTAAACAATTAAGAGATCTTCTAAATCAATTGAATATTCGCTAACAAAATCTAAAACCGCAACACCACTTAAGTTCATGTATGTTAAAGGTTTTATCAAAAAAAAATCGGAAGATTTTAACGAACCTTCCGAATAAAAATAATCCCCTTTAGAGGCTTTAAATTTTATCTTATTCTTTTTTGTAAACAGATCAAGTATTTGAAAACCTACATTATGCCTTGTGAAATCGTATCTTTTGCCTGGGTTTCCGAGTCCTACAATACTTCGCAAACTTTAATTATTCCTCTTCTTCTTCTGTCTGTTTACCTTTAGTAATAACTTCAGGTTCAAGTTTCTCTTCACCCGGAACAACTTCTGCCGGTGTTGGTTCAACAACAGCTCGAGGCATAACAACGGAAACAATTATTTGATCGTCTTTATGTAAGAATTTAACTTTATCGAAATTGAGATCGCGGACGTGGACAGATTTTCCTAAACTTAATTCAGTAATATCAATAGAAATATGTTCTGGAATATCTCCGGGTAAACAAGAGATGCTCAATTTGTGAATTGTATGTTGTACAATACCGCCTTCGCGCACACCTTTAGCTTGTCCTTCAAGAACTACAGGTACTTCGATTTCAATTTCTTGATCGGCGGATATACCTTGAAGATCAAAATGTGCTACTCTGTCTGTAACAGGATCGAATTGAATATTTTTTAAGATTGATTTTCTCTCTTCGCCTTCATCAATTTTAAGATTGATAATATGTGTCTCGGATGTGAAAACAAGAGGTTTAAGATTACGTTCAGATATATATATTGCAATAGGATCAACACCTTTTGCATAGTAAATTCCCGGAACGTTACCATCTCTTCTCAATTGGTTAACAACACCTTTTGTAGTGAGAGGTCTACTGTTTGCCTGTATTAATAATTCTGACATTGCTTAATTATCTCCCGAAATAATTTCTTTTCTAATTTTTATCAATTTCAAATAATGAGCTAATAGACTCATTTCTGTGTGAACGTATAATTGCTTCGGCTAATAAACCGGAGGATGTTCTTACAACAATTTTCTTACTGGTTCCATTCTTTAACGGAATGCTATCGGTAACATATAATTTAGTAATTGCCGAATCTTCAATTCTCTTTATAGCATCGCCCGAAAGTAAAGCATGAGTAACTGCGCCATAAATTTCTTTAGCACCTTTTTCTTTTAGTGTATTAACTGCTGCAACAAAAGTTCCGCCGGTATCAATTAGATCATCAACTAAAAGAACATTCTTACCGTTTACGTCTCCAATAATATTCATAGCTTCAACTTGGTTATGTTTTGGTCTTCTTTTATCAATAACAACTAAACCGGCATCTAATCTTTTTGCATAAGAACGAGCAAGTTTTATTCCTCCAATATCAGGAGAAACTACTACTAAATTTTTAGGTAAATCCTTGAACAATCCAGTGAAAATAGGAGAAGCATATAAGTGATCAAATGGTATATCAAAGAAACCTTGAATTTGAGCAGCATGCAAATCCATTGTAATAACTCGATCTGCACCTGCAACTGTAATTAAATTTGCAACAAGTTTAGCACTTATAGATACTCTTGGCTGATCTTTTCTATCTTGCCGGGCATAACCGAAATAAGGTATTACTGCTGTAACTTTTGTAGCAGATGCCCGTTTTGCAGCATCAATCGTTATCAGTAATTCCATTAAATTTTCTGCAGGCGGATGTGTTGATTGTACAATGTACACATCTCTACCTCTAATGTTTTCCATAAATTTAACCCAAATTTCGCCATCACTAAACTTTCTAACGTCAATTGTACCTTGGGCTAAATTCAGGTAATTGCAGATTTTAAGGGTTAGTTCCCTATTGGAAGTACCGGAAAATATAAACGGTTGCTGCTCCAAAGCTTAAAATCAAATCCTATTTCTAAAAATGGTTGTCAAATATAAAGAAATCAAAAAGGGATGTCAACTTAAAGAGCGGTTGTAACCGCTTGTAATCTAAGGATTATTTCATTCTTTTACTGAATAAATAAATTATAACTACAACTAATACAAATAGAGCACACATGAAGATCCAAGTTGGAGTTTCTTTTAGTTTGAATGCGCGGTAGGTTGCAGTTATATATTTACCTGTGCCGATTTCATCTAAAGAGTATTTCCATGTAATTTTATTTCTGACAATTTCAGTAGCATTATGACTTAATATTTCACCAGGTAAATAATAAATATAAGTGATCGAAAAATTTTTGCTTTCAAAACCAAAACCTGTAGCAATTGCCGGAATAAACTGAGAAAATATCTTTATGTTTTTTGATGCATCTTTAATAGATAATTCAGATTTGCGGAAAGCTGGTGTGAGGTTTAAGGAATCTAAGCTGTTAAAGTTGAGTTCAACTTTTGCATGCATACTGCTATCTGAAGGATCTTTATAAACTTCCACATTTTTAATAGCACTATATTCGGATGAGAATTCCTTAAAGACAGAGTCTTTGCTAAAAATCCCTAACTGTTCAATAATGGATGAATCTTTTGGGGTAGCCCACTTCATCCAATAATGGATAAACATATTTCCAGAACCATCCGTTTTGATAGTTGTAATTTGAGTGTAATTGAGGCATCCGTTAAGTAAAACAGAAATTACGAACAGGAATAAGATTCTATATTTCATAATTCAAAATTATTTTGAACAAATATGCGAAAAAAAGGGTTAACTAAATAGAAGTTTGATTTGTTAATCTCACTGTTTATTTTTTCATTCACTGTTTTGAAAATTATTTAAGGAAGAAAATGCCCACATACGATTATAAATGTTTAGACTGCGGTTATACGTTTGAGCATTTTCAGAGGATTTCTGAAGAACATTTGACAAATTGTCCTAAGTGTAATGGGCATATTAAAAGACTAATTGGCGCAGGTTCAATACCGATATTTAAGGGAAGCGGTTTCTATCAAACCGATTATAAGAAGTCTGTAAATAAATCAGAAAATAAACCAATAGAAAATAAACCAGTAGAAAAAAAATCAGATCCTACAAGTATTGAAAAGAAGTAAATCACTCTATTATTTACTTCTTCTAAAAATCTAATCCAATTGATAAATAATAACGCGGTTCAGAGAATTTATCTAAATTATATTTCCATGCAATATCCAATCTCCATAAGAATAACATATATAATCTAAATCCAACTCCGGTTCCTATTAAAAGATCTTTAGTGACAGTTGTTCCATTGTCATCTTTACCAACGAATTGTAATTTGCTTGTGTTATCCCAAGCCGAACCGGCATCAATAAATGCAACACCCAAAATATTTTGGAAAAAGAGTGGTAATACGCCTGTTAAAAGATATCGAATTATCGGTAAACGAAATTCGAGATTTAGCAAGCCGTATTTTGTACCTAATTGTTCGGCATAATCGTAACCGCGTAACGGAAGAGCCGGGGTCAAAAATGCATAATCATTCGCACTGGATATTGGAATACCGCCTGTTGCGAAACTTCTATTAATCCAATTCTCGGTTCCTCCAATAAAAAATCTCTGAGCATTAGCACCGCCGGAAAGTCCGCCTGAAAGTCTGAATACAAATCCATTATCAAACCCAAAACGGAAATAGTTTCTATAATCAAACACTACAGAATAAAAACTTTGTGTACTTCGGGTAAAACCGGGATCACCAAATAAAGTGAGTGAATAGCGCGTCCCTTCTATCGGGGAAGTATAACCCCATAATACATTATCTTGGACGAAACTAAATGAAGGTAATATATATGTGTTATGATCAGTAGGAACTGATGGGTCATCCAAGTTTTCCGCACTAACACTTAATACACTTAACCCGAAATCCATCCTATGAAAGCGATCCAATGGATAGCTTGCCATACCGATTAAACCGAAATTTCTGAATCGGTACAATTTTGAACCTAAGTATGAATTCCTGTAAAGGAATCTTGCAGTATGAAATGCCTGGATTCCAAAATCTACTCTCTCTTTTAAATAATAATAAGCTAAACCGTAATCACTGTTCTTAATATCAACCTGTAAACTTGTTTGACCGATCAAACGATGATTGCCAAGAACATCGCTGAATGAAAGTACAGTTGTACCCAATAATCCATAAAGCGTGCTGTAACCCGCATTGGCATAAATTAGATCCGGTGAAAAATTAACTTTGTATCTGTTGACTAGAAAGTTACCGTTCTTATCCAGAGTCTCACGGAAAATTTGATTTCTCTTTTCAACTCTTGCACTGTCGCTTTCGGATGGGTCATTTACGAAAACATATTTACTGTAATCGGTTTTAGTCGAATCGCTAACAGATTTTTTATCCTTCTCAAATTGTCCTACAAATATTTTTATTTTTTGATTTGTTGAATCAGTTATTGCTACATCATGTTTGTCTGTGGTGTCTCTTAAGGAAATTGTTTTAACTGCAGCTTTTTCTTCATTACTACTTTTGGCAGAAACTATAGATTTCATATAATCGGTATATTTTAAGGAATCGGTTTCAAGTTTTATTTCAAACGGATTGTTCAACATAAAAATGTTATAACCCAAATTATAAAGAGCAGCAAATACTAATTTTTTACCGTCATATGAAAGTGATAATTGACCAAGATCGCTAAGAGAATTTGTTATTGGAAGAGCTTTTGGAAATGATGATGAATGATCTTCAATTGAATCAATTTTTATTCTGTAAATATTATTGATACCATTTTTATCCGAAACAAATAATAGTTCTTTACCATCAGAAGATACAGCAGGCGATCTTTCATTGCTGTACTGCCAATCTGTAATTCGTTCAACATTTTTTGTCTCTACATCAATTGAGTAAAGATCGAGCTGCTTAAATGGATGATTAAACATTTGAAAATCTTCTGTGGGTATTGTCTGCTTTAGATCATTACCGCGGTCGGATGAAAAAATAATTTTTTTGCCGTCCGGTGTCCAGATCGGATCAGTTTCACTAAAGAGATCGTTAGTTAGGTTTGTAAGGTTTTTAGTTGAAAAATCATAAATGTAAACATCTGATTGTTGAGAGTTGTATGCAATAAAAGTTAATTTATTTCCGTCTCTGGACCAATTTATTGTTTCAATACCGGGTAGTTTGAACGGAAGTTCGTAACTAATTTCCGTCTCTGCGTCAATAATTGTAATGACATCATATCCTCCCGATTTAGAAGAGAGAGCAACACGTTTATTATCCGGTGCCCAGGTTAACGACGGATGTAGAACTGTTAACTCTTCAAAATCGGTAGTCTTTCCGCTTTCAACAATTTTTTTTAGAACTTTACCATCTTGTGCATCCATAATGTAAACGTCTAAATAAATATCACGATCAGAAATAAATGCAATCTTATCTCCTTGAGGTGAAAGGACAGGGCTAGTATTATAAAATCCGCCGATCTTTTTATTATTAGTTAATCTTTTTGAAAGTTCATCAGGATCTTGTTTGACGGCAATATCGGGCCAGAATTGTTTTTTCAAACTTTTTTTCCAACGTTCGCTCAAATCTTCTAAACCGATTCCGATGGTTGCTTTTAATGTTTGTTCAAGATTACCATAATTTTGAATTTTATTAATTATCTCACCAACTTTTTGACGGCCGTAAGTATCGGCAATATATCTGAATACTGATTGACCGCCACGGTATGCCAAATATCCGTCAAGCTGATTTATGTCCGGAAGTATTTCGCTAATAATAGAATTGCGTATGAACATATCGGTATTGGTTTCCCAGCCTTGTGCAAGATATTCTGCACTTCCTTCCATGAACCAAGTTGGAATCTGAAGAGTTATACCTTTTGCAATTATGTTTTGAATAGTTCCGCCGAAATACATATCGCGCATTACTGCATGTACTAACTCATGTGCAATAACATGCTGAAATTTTTTGTATGAACCTTCGAAAGGAAATACGACACGATTCTTAAATGGCTCCGTAAAACCCCCTATACCTCTTCCTGTGTATTCATCAGTAACATTGGTTTCTTGAAAATCATTATGGCTGTTATATACTATAAGCGAGATTCTATTATTTAGTTGATAATTTAAATCTTTCTGAATACCTGAAAGAGCATCTTCGGAAGCAGAAGCTGTAAACTCTGCAATCTTTTCTCCGCCAACTGTAAAATAAACATCAAAATGTTTAGTCTGAATGTAGAACCACTCGGTATCTTTGTAATTAACTTTATTTTGGCCAAACTGTGCGAAGAGAGCAGTTGAAAAGAGTGTATATATTAAAATTGTCTTAAATATTTTTTTCATAGTTCCACCTTTTAAAACTTTTATTCTGAAAGTAAAACAAAATCAATTTCGCGTTTTTCCTGATCTACACGGATAAGTTTAACATTTACTTTATCACCCAAACGGATTTTCCTTCCCGTTCTTTTTCCTAAGATTGAATAATTTTTCTCGTCAAATACAAAATAGTCATCATTCATATCTCTTAGTCGTATCAATCCTTCTGCAAGCGTATGGCTTAGTTCAATAAAAATTCCAAAATGTGTAATACCTGAAACAACTCCGTGAAAATCCTCACCTACTTTACTTTTCAAATACTCAATTTGTTTCAATTTTACAGAAAGACGTTCAGCATTTACAGCATTTCTTTCTTGAGCAGATGTATGATCACAAATTTTTTCTAATTCTTCCAGCGATAAATTTTTCTCTAGCTTCTCCTGATTGTAGTCAAATATCAAGCGATGGACTATAAGATCCGGGAAGCGCCGTATAGGTGAAGTGAAATGCGTGTAATATCTAAAACCCAGTCCATAATGTCCTATGTTTTTTGTTGAATAAACTGCCTTAGCCATAGAGCGAATAGCTATCTCATTTACAACCGCTTCTTCTTCTTTCCCTTTTACTTCTTCCAGTAACAACTGAAACTGAGCAGATTTGTTTGCCGAATTAGGGTCGAAATGGTAACCGAGTGATTTTACAAATCTTGAAAACTCAACTATCTTTTCTTTATCGGGTAAATCATGTATTCTATAAACAAATGGAATCGCTTTTTTGTTCGCTTTAGCTTTTACATGTTCTGCAATTATTTGATTTGCCAATAACATCAGTTCTTCAATAAGATTATGACTTTCACGGACTTCTTTAATCTTTATTTCAATAGGAATACCGTTCTCATCTAACTTAAAATTAACTTCGGGAGAAAAGAAATTTATGCTTCCTTTCTTCATTCTTTTTTCGCGGAGAGTTTTTGAGATTTGATTTAACTGTAAGATCTCGTCATTAAAATCACCAGTACCGCCCTCAATTATTTTCTGAACTTCATCGTATGTAAATCTTCTCTTGCTGTTAATAATTGTTTTTTGAATTTCATAAGAAACTATTTTACAGCGCGGCGTCATTTCAACAATAACAGAAAAAGTAAGACGATCTTTGTAAGGGACTAAGGAACAGATATTATTAGATAATTTTTCAGGCAGCATCGGAATAACTTTGCCGACAATGTAAACGCTGGTTCCCCGTTCTAAAGCTTCATCATAAAGCGCCGTTCCTCGTTGAACATAGTGACTGACATCTGCAATATGAATGCCGATTAAATTATTCCCGTTAGGAAGAACTTCTATAGAGACAGCATCATCAAAATCTTTTGCATCTTCAGGATCAATAGTGATAACTGTTTTATTACGAAAATCGAGACGATTGTTTATTTCTGTTTGAGGAATTATATCTGTAAATGATTCTGCTTCGCTTTGAACCGCTTTAGGGAATTTATAGGTCAAACCAAATTCGCGTGCAATAGATGCTATCTCAGCATCGTAGCTACCTGCTTTTCCTAAAATTTCGATAACTCTGCCTTCAGGATTTAGAAGAGGAGTTTTCCACTCGATATCACCAACAACAACTTTTTCTCCCTCTTTTGCACCGCTTAACTTATCTGAAGGGATGTATATATCACGATGGATTTTGTCGTCATCCGGGGCTATAAAATAAAATGATTTACTTTTATGTAAAGTTCCAACTATTTCTTTCCGTTTTCTTTCAACAACACGAACAATTTCTCCCTCCAAACTTTTACCGCGCCGTGATGCTATTAAAACAACTTCAACTATATCTCCGTTGAAAGAAGTATTTAAATTTTTCCCGGCCACAAAAACGTCTTTTATCTGTTTATCTTTAAGCAAAACAAATCCGTATTCGCCTCCGTTAATTATCTGAAGCGTACCGATCAATTTTCCCGTATCGAACTTATTTATTTGATAACGTTTACCTTCTTTTTGAAGGAATCCTTCATCTGTAAGTGCATGAAGGAAATGTTTCAATTCAGAGTAAGCGAATTCATCGGTTGCATTTAATTTCTTTGCAAGTTCTTTCGACTTGAGAGCAATTGAAGGATGATTCTTAAAAAATGCTTTGATTTCTTTTTTCATTAAAATTCGAATTTATATTTTAATGCAGCTTCGGTTACCTTATCATCTATATTAAAGAATGAACTGATCGGATCTCTTCTTTCAACACGCATGAAAAAAGAAGAAGTAAAAGGATACTCTAATTTAATATTTGCTTTTCCGATATTCTGGAAAACTTCTGTAGTGCCGCCGAATGTATAGCGTAAGTTTTGAACTCTCCCTGAAAGTGAAAATTTAGACTTCTCGCCGGATTGATTAATCTGGATATTGTTAACCAAATCACCAACTGCCGAATTCACAAAACTTGTAAGTACTGAGCCAAGAAATGATGACGAAACATTGCCGACAAGATTTGTTTGCCCGGCTACCTGAGTTTTATCCTGAGCGGTTAGATCATTCTTAAACTTTCCTGAAATTATAAATGCTAGTGCATCAGCGTAGTCATATCTTGAATCGCTGATATTGTTCTGAATGTTTCTTGCACCGATATAAATACTGAGACTTTCCTGATTGTTTGTTAGATTTTTTCCAAGATCGGATAAAGCACTTTTAATTTTAATTTTAACCGCAACATCCTGTGGTTTTCCATCGCCGCGGGGATCTATATAATCACTTGTATAAGTTGCAACAATATCTAAATAAGGATTTGTAACATCGCTTTCAAAGCGGATAAACCCAACTGCATCAAACGTTTTAAAGAATTCTAATTTTGAACCTTGTAAAAGTTCGAACGCTCCTTGTGCTCTTGACTCTCCACCGAAACTTGAATATTTCATATCGCCCCGCATCTCAACAAATAATTTTTGATTAACAGCCTGCGAAAGTATGAAAACAAGCTTTGCACTATTCTCAGCGCTGATTCCGATTTCATAATCAAAGTTGAGAGGTTTTTCTGTCTTTTGAGATGATTGTTCTTGTAATGCTTTCTCTTTTAATAAAACTTTTTGGAAAAGGGCTAACTCACGATCAATTTTTGTAGAGTCTTGAATAAAAATAAAATTGAAATTTTTATTTTGAGACTCGCCGTTTGCCTGTCCGGTTGTATAAATTAGATCGGTATTCTTCATTAAAAAATTCCCTTTGAAAAATATCCGGTCACCCGGCTTACTCAAAACCCAGTCGCCATCGCTTCCTATTAAAAGGTCACCGTAAAAATTAGGACTTACAGATTGCGATTGTTGACCGAGTACGGCAAGGTCTCCATTGAAATGAAGATCCATATCTTTCAAACTAAATCCGTTAAATGAAATTCCACCGGCTCCGTATACCGTTCCGGAATATTTTGAACCGCCTGCGTTGGATAAAATAAAATTATCTAATTTCATTTCTTGATTTTCGAAATGAATTTTTGCAGAACAGTTGTAATCTAAATTATTGTAAATAGATTTAAAGCGTCCATCAGTTAAATTAATATACCCTTTATAAATTGGATTATTAAATGATCCGTTGAGATCAACATCGGCAGAAAGAATTCCTTTTTGATCTGCTATTCCCGGGATTATTCTTCCGAGCGAACTCAGATCAAAATTTGTAGATTTTAATTTTATACTTAAAGGTTCATTCTCAAGAAATCGTTTACTAACAGTTGATAAGCTTAGATCTATAGGCAGACTGCTTTTAAGAGAAAGTAGAGGATTTTGTTCATTTGAATTCATATCAAGAAACACAAAATCAGTTATAAGCTTTTTATCTGAATAATTTAACGATCCTTTAATACTGCCGAGCTTGGTTGAAGAAATCTGTAAATCTTTCAGATCGAATAAAATATTCATCACGGGGTTTTCAAACTTACCTTCTATCTTTCCGTTCAATGATCCGTTTGCTATTAACTGGTTATCTTTATACCCCAATGAATATCTTTCTAATAGATAGCCGGAAATGCGGCTTGCATTAATATTCAAATTTTGATTTCCAGATCTTTCAATTATTCCGCTTAGACTGATTGTTGATGTATCGTGCTGAACTGTGCATTGAAGTATTTTGAAGAAATCCGGATTAAAAAGAATTTTTACTGTGTCTTTGTTCAACCATTCTAATTCATCATATGTTACTGATAATTTATTAACAGAAAGTAATTGTTCATTCGGGGTCATGTTAATAATTCCATCGGCTTCAGCATAAATCATATCCTCAATATTTGCTGAACCGCTGAAAAATAACTTGCTCTGATTGAATGCAACATCCGCAGAAATTGATTTTACATTACTGCCGGAATAAAATCGTTTTCCTGTTAGTGAGGCTGTCCCGAATAATTTATCAAATGATAGAGAACTGTTATCGCGTGTGAAATTAATATCTGAATCAAGATCGGATATATAAATTGTTGTTTTGTCTTGCATCATTACAAGATAATCTAATTTCATTTCGTTTGAGATCGAGAAATTTCCGTTTTCATTTTTTACTATTCCTTTGCCGTTACCGGAAATATCAAGTTGATCATTTTCAAGAAGCATAGCAATTAATTCGAAATCCTTAAATTTGAAATCGTAATTAAATTTTAGATTCTCATTAATTATATCCGGCACAGTAGTATCAATTTCAATTTTACTCTGTTCATTACTGACAATCGAAATAGGATTTAATTCGTTAACTTTTTTTGTGATTATATCCGTAATGGTTTTCGATTCGTACGAAATAAGAGCGATAGCTTTTTTTAGTGAAAAATCTCCATCAATTTTGAAATCTACAAAATCTGAAGTTAGTAAAATCTCACGATTGGACATATCATTTTTGAAAGTACACTGAATATTCGAATAATCAATTTTTTTATCTCGAAAGCGCGAAGAATCTACTCCAAAAGAAAATGAACCAGTAACTTTATCTGGATCAAAATTTTTACCATCTGCTGAAAAATAAAAATTCAAATTGCTTTCATATTTTTGATCTTTTAAGAAAGTGGCAAGATTTAATTTTTTTAACTGTCCAACTAAATTGTATGAAGGTATTGTATCCTTATCGAAGGACAGGTTGCCTTTCACAAGCGCGCCGGTATTGCCGCTAAGTCCATCTATGTTTAGGTTTATTACTCTATTTGCTGCATTAAAATTTAGAATAAATCTATCAAGCGGATAATCGTTGAACGAAGATCCGTTAGCGTTGAATTTAAAATCAGCATTGATGTCAGCAGGGGAGACTCCTTTTCCAATTAAACTTCCTTTAGAATTTAATAGAGTGTTCATATTTATAACAGGTGCAAGATTTAATTCATTCGTTTCAAATTTGATATCATAGGTTATCGGATTTGCACTAACGTTTATTGAAGCATCAAATGAAACTTTACCTTTCTCGATATTTCCAAGAAACTTTGTTTTGAAATTTGTCGGCTGTCCTTCAAACTCAATATTAATGCCTTTCATATGAAGCAAAGCATACTCAGGCAATTTCAAAGTTGGTAACAATGCATTAACATCTTCATAATTAAAATCAGTATCGTGGATCTTAGCTTGAATAAAAATATTTTCCGGAAAATTGAGATTCAATACTTTTCCGTCAATCCGGAAATGAGTATTGCGGTAATCTACTGCGAGTTTTTCAATCCTAAAATCACCGAACTTTCCGTTGACTTTTAATTCCATTGAAGGATTACCCTTTAAAAGTTCTGTACTTCCAATAAAAGATGAGAGATCATCAAAGTTGAATGATTTGGCATCTGCATTTATCGTAACGGGATAATTCTTAAAATCATCCAAGTTAACATTGCCAAATAGATTTAGACTATCTATCCGCGCATTTAATTTAACTTCACTATTATCCGATAAAAAATACAAATTATTTATGCTTACAAAATTTTTTGTTATTGCAAACTCGCCGGAAATATTTCTTAAACTAAAACGAGTGAGGTTCGGCTTGAATGATAGTTCTTTTAAGATCAGTAAATAGTTGGAATTATCAACATCAACAAACGCTTGGGCTGCAAAGTGCAAATTATTAATTCGAAGATCGTCCATATTCATCATTGGATAACTTTGCTGCGATTTATAGTTTGCATAAGATTGCCGTGTAAATTGAATGTTATGCAATTGTATATCATTTACCTGCACAAAAAATGGGAATGATGATTTTGTAGTGTCTTCGGGTTTTGGTTTAACTAATTTAGAAAAATTCCATTCACCGTTAGAATCTTGAAGCATCGCAATCTTAACATCTTCCATAAGAATTTTTCTTACGAAAATCTTTTTTAATAATATCTGTAGAGGACTGATCTTAACTTCTACATTCCGGGCAAAGAAGAGAGTATCATTATCAACAACAACAGATGTGTTTTGCAGAAAAAGTGATGTAAAAATTGTGCCGTCTAATTTTTTAATATTTAGTTTACCGTTGATCTCTTCGTTTACTAAAGTAATAACTTTTTCGCGTAACGTTTCTCGAAATGTTTTAGTTTGTGTGTATCCTAGAACTATCAGAGTAAATAAAATCAAACCTAAAAATGTACCGATGAAAACATTAACAATTTTGCGGAATAAACTTCGTTTAACTTTCGATTGCTTTTGTTTCCCATCAGCTTGATCACTCACCTGATCATTTTCATGATCTTGCTCATGCTCTAGATCTTGCTCTTTACTATTTAATTCTTGATCAGCCATTACTTCTTAAATCTTTCCAAAACAGTTTTAATTATGTTGGTTGTAGAACTATCATTTGTAAATTCAATTGTTTCTACTTTCCCTCCGGTTGCTTCTACAATATCACGTCCTACAATGTTTTCTACAGACCAATCAGATCCTTTTACTAAAACATCCGGCATAATATTTTTTATAATCTCATATGGAGTCTCTTCATCGAAGATGATAACATAATCAACCGGTTTAAGCGAAGAAATAATAAAAGCCCGTTCATTCTGAGGAACAATAGGTCGAAGTTCCCCTTTAATTCTTTTAACAGACGAATCGGAATTAACAGCAACGATTAGAATATCGCCTTTGGATTTTGCTCTGGTTAAATAATCTACATGTCCGGCGTGTAAAATATCGAATACGCCGTTTGTAAATACAACCATTTTGTTTTGCAGCTTCAGTTCTTTTCTGATTTCTGCAAGCTCGTAAATGTTTTTAATAT
>Ga0265292_1000658_pt1 | contig 42306 bp, 38 predicted proteins | sample Munlanlewell296A_FD_189080 | JGI IMG/M metagenome (GOLD analysis project Ga0265292, IMG submission 189080) | Leachate microbial communities from a municipal landfill in Southern Ontario, Canada - Leachate well 296A | ecosystem: Engineered > Solid waste > Landfill > Unclassified | place: Canada... | reverse complement strand
TGTCTTGGGCACTTACTTGATGCTTCCGGCAAAAAAATGTCTAAATCTCTCGGCAATATTGTTGACCCTTGGGATATGATGGAAAAATATGGCGTGGATACACTTCGTTTTTGGATGTATTCAGTGAACCAAGCAGGTGAATCAAAGAATTTTGACGAAAAAACAGTACTTGAACTTCATCGACAAGTTTTTGGTTTACTTTATAATATATTGGCATTTTATGAATTATATCGTGATAAGAATTTGGAAAGGTCGGACCTTGAATCTTCAAAAAGGTCCGACCTTAAGAGTTCTAATATTCTAGATAAATGGATTTTGGCTAGATTGGATGAATTAATAGAACTTTCAACGGAAAATCTTGATAATTATAAATTACTTGAACCAACAAGAGCTATTAGAGATTTTATCGGTGATCTTTCTACCTGGTATTTACGTCGTTCACGAGAGAGAATTAAGGAAGAAGCAGCAAACCCCGAAGTAGAGCAAACTCACTACGGGGCGAGAGCAACTTTATATTTTGTATTAAAAACTCTTGCAAAAATTATGGCTCCGTTTGCGCCGTTTACAGCCGAAGATATTTGGTTGAAGTTAAAAAATGAAAATCCTGCCCGCCCTCACGATGTTTCGGCCAGCCTGCCCTCTGGGAGCTGGCAGGGAGCAGGCGGGGATGTAGAAAGTGTGCATTTAGCAAAATGGCCACACCTCACCCCTTGGCCCCTCTCCTTAATAAGGAGAGGGGTTGGGGAGAGGTCTCGTATAATCAAAAATATGGAAACAGTCAGAAAAATAGTTACCCTTGGTCTTGAAGCTCGTCAAAAAGCTGGAATTAAAGTCCGTCAACCACTCCTAAAATTGAAAGTGAAGGGTGAAAATTTAAAAAACGAGTATTTAGATTTAATAAAAGATGAGTTAAATGTGAAAGAAATTATTTTTGATAATTCTATAGAAAATGAAGTAGAGCTAGATACAAATATTACCGAGGAACTTAAACAAGAAGGAAATTATCGCGAACTTGTGCGAACGATACAGGATATGCGCAAAAAAATGGGTCTTACTCCAAGCGATATAATTTCTCTTGTTATTGAGACAAATGATAAAGGTAAAGAATTAATCCAAAAGTTTGAAACTGAAATAAAGAAAACTATTCTCGTGTCTAAAATAGAATTTAAACAAAACAGCAGGGAAGAAATAAAAATAGATGAGTTGGTATTTAGGATAAAAATTGATAAAATAAAACTATGAAAACAATTTTAGTTGACGCTGTGCATTGTTTTGTTTCGAAAGATGGTGAAATTTTCCAGAAAATGTATGAACTCCTTGAAACATATTCAAATAGAAAAATAATTCTAACTGGTGCGAATGATGAACAGTTTATAATGTTCAAATTAGAAAAGATGCCTTATGAAGTTTTCACTTTAAAACATAATCCAGAAAAAACAGATCCAAAATATTATGAAATAATGTTGAAAAATTTTAATTTTAATAAAAATAATGTAATTTATTTTGAACATGATGTTAATGCAGTAAAAAGTGCGCAATCTATCGGGATAAATACTTATTATTATAATAACGATAAAAAAGATTTAGAAAGTTTGAAAAAATTTCTAGATGAAAATGTAATTTAATGCACCATATTTACCACACGGAAGGAATAATACTTGGGAGCAGAAATTTCGGGGAAACGGGAAAATATTATTCTGTTTTTACCCGCGACTTGGGGATGATTTCCGCTTCGGCTCAAGGAGTCAGAAAAATGTCTTCAAAATTGCGTTTCGTATTGCAAGATTTTGCATATCTCAAGATTGATTTGGTAAAAGGAAAAGATTTTTGGCGAATTACAAATGTTTCAAAAACGAATAAACTTGAAAATTTATCTAAACCGGAAATTTTTGAGACCTTTGTGAATATTTCAAGACTTTTAAAACGTCTGCTTGCCGGAGAAGACCCCAATAAGGATTTATTTGTTGATTTATTGAACGGATTGGCTATCTTAGAGAAATCCGAAACAAAAGATGAATTGCTGAATATTGAAGCTATTATTGTTTTGCGTATTCTTAATAACTTAGGATATATAGGAGGTAACGAAGTACTAAAAGATTTTATCAAGTCGCCATTTGAAGAAGATTTAATATTTGAAGTTTCGAAAAACAGGACAAAAATATTACATCAAATCAACAAAGCGCTTAAAGAGACACACTTGTAGAATATGGTATAATTAAAAGAATGCCACTTCATGACGGAGATAAACTAAATAGAATAGAAGAGTTAAAAAGTAAACTCTTTAATAAAAATTATCAAACGAAAATAGAGCATCGTGATAGCTTTCCGCATTTTCAAAAAAGAGAAGTCATGGATTCCTGGGTAAAAAAAGAAGATACTGAATCTAGTTTTAGAGAAAATTTTTTTATGAAGACATCTATGTTTAAAAAATTTTTTATATTTTCAATAGTTTTTTTTATTTTAGCTCTAGGTTATGCTTCTTATATGTTTTTTGCCAAAGGTAATACTGTTTCCAATGATAATATTGATATTTCTGTACTTAGTAATGCTTTTACCGCTGGCGGAGAAGAATATCCTCTTTTGCTTGAAATAGCGAATAAAAATAATTCTCCTCTTGAGCTTGTTGATCTTGTAGTGGGATATTCAAAAAGCTCTCAAACTAACTTGTCACAGGACAATGAGCATTTGCGTATATCATTAGGGACGATTCCCGCTGGAGGAATAAAAAATGAAAATGTGAAGCTAGTATTGTTTGGTGAACAAGGAAGCACACGTCAGATAAAAATTTCTCTTGAGTATAGGGTAGAAGGGTCAAATGCTATCTTTGTGAAAGATAAACTTTATGAAGTTTCTATAAATTCAACGCCGATAAATCTTTCAATTAATGCTCCTCTTGAAGCAAGTTCAAACCAAGATATCACTCTTGGTGTGAAGGCTACATTAAATGCAACTAAACCAGTTTCAAAAATAATTCTTAAGATTGATTATCCAATTGGTTTCCAATTTGTAAAGGCAATACCTGCGCCATTTTTAGGTAATAATATTTGGAAACTGGGAGATCTTGCGCCCGGAGCAGAACGTAATATTTCCATACTTGGTAAAATGCTTGATGTTTTTGATGGAGAAGAAAAAATATTTCGTGTGTGGAGCGGATCTCAATCTCCATCAGATAAGTCTTTGATCGGAATTGTTTTTAATTCTTTGGAACATACTGTCATGATAAAAAAATCTTCAATTGAGGCTAAACTCCTTATAAATGGCGTATACCAAAGAGAATATGCGATAGATACTAAAACCTCAATTCAAGGACAAATACAGTGGATAAATAATTTGGAAACAAAAATAAACAATCTGGAAATTCGCGCAAAAATTTCCGGTAATGCGGTTAATCGTGCAACAATATCTGCGGGACAAGGTTTTTATAATTCATCACAAGATTTGATAGTTTGGGATAAAAATTCTCAGAGTAAATTTGTGGAAGTAAACCCAGGTGATTCCGGGGCTGTATCTTTTTCTTTTTCTCTCCTTTCGCTTTTCTCCGCTTCAGGTGGAATTATATCTCTTCCCTCTGTTAATATAGATGTTTTTATCACAGGTCAACAAGCGCAAGGTGGTGGTATTGTCACAGAATTAAACAACTCAGAGTCTAAAGTTGTGAGAATTATTTCTGATATCGGACTTTCAACTAAAGCGCTTTTTTACTCCGGGCCTTTTGTAAATAGCGGACCAATACCTCCAAAGGTAGAACAAAAAACAACTTATAATATTATTTGGTCTCTTTCCAATACTGCGAATAATATTTCAAAGGCACAAGTACGTTCTACTCTTCCACCCTGGATGAATTTTATAGGTCCATTTTCTCCAGCGACGGAAGATTTTACTTATGATGCTTCTACGAAAGAAATAGTTTGGAACGTGGGTGGAATTCCTAGGGGCACTGGCATCACCGAAGCAGGGAGAGACGTTTCTTTTCAAATAGAACTCACTCCTTCACTCTCTCAAGTCGGTACGGAGCCTACTATTATAAATAATACAATTTTGACCGGACACGATGATTTTGCTAATGTGGATGTAAGAGTCAATAAAGCATCGCTTAATACTCGACTTTTAAATGACCCTGCTTTTCCAGCTAATGCAAGTAGAGTAATTCAATAAATTTTAAAATAAAAAGCAAAAAATATGGGGAAAAAAGAAAACAATTTGATGGAAAAAATAGTTTCGCTTTGCAAAAGACGAGGTTTTATATTTTCTGGTTCGGAAATCTATGGAGGACTTGCAGGTACTTATGATTGGGGGCATTTTGGAGTAGCTCTGAAAAATAATATTAAACAACTTTGGTGGAAAAAATTTGTAGATAATAGACGCGATATGTACGGTATTGATTCAGCAATTTTAATGCGTCAAGAAGTTTGGCAAAATGCAGGACACTTGGTTAATTTTGCAGACCCGATGGTGGAGTGTGAAAAATGTAAAGAAAAATTTCGTACTGATCAACTTGGACATCCGATGTCCAAGAGGACATCGGATGTCCCTGAATGTCCAAATTGTGGGGGAAAATTAGGAGAGGCAAAACGATTTAATATGATGTTTCAAACAAAAGTTGGCGCGTCAGAAGACTCAAGCGCTATCTCATATTTGCGTCCGGAAACAGCGCAGGGTATGTTCGTAAATTTTAAAAACACAGTGGATGCTTTTCATCCGAAACTTCCATTCGGTATGGCGCAAATAGGCAAAGCTTTCAGAAATGAAATAACCCCGCGAGATTTTCTTTTCCGCGTTCGCGAATTTGAACAGATGGAAATAGAATATTTTGTTAGAAAAGAAGATTGGGAAAAATATTTTGAATATTGGAAGGGCGAGATGCTTGACTGGATGGAAGAAATAGGAATAAATATGAATAAAGTACATGAAATAGAAATTGGAGATGATGAAAGAGCGCATTATTCCAAACGAACGATTGATTTTGAATTTGAATTTCCTTTTGGACAGAAAGAACTTTTTGGTCTTGCTTATAGGACTGATTTTGATTTAAAAAATCACAAACTTGATTATATCGATGAAGAAAAGGGAGATAAGATAATTCCTCATGTTGTAGAACCGACTTTTGGCATTGGTCGCGCCGTGTTTGCATTATTGCTTTCTGCTTATTCTGAAGACCAAAAAGGTGGAGAGACTCGAGCTTATCTGAAATTTAAACCTAACATTGCGCCAGTTATCTGCGCTGTTTCACCTTTGCTGAAAAACAAACCGGAACTCGTGGAATATGCAAATGTAAAAGTATTTGCTCCTCTTAAGGCAGAATTTGGACGGGTAATATGGGACGACAATGGTAATATAGGAAAACGTTATCGTCGTCAGGATGAAATTGGCACGCCATTTTGCATAGTTATTGATTTTGATACTCTAACAGATAATACAGTCACAGTTCGCGACAGGGACACAGGTAATCAAGAAAGAATTAAAGTTGAAAATCTAAAAAATTACATAAAAGAAAAGATATAAATGAAGTTTAAAAAAAAGATATTAAAAAATGGTTTGAGAGTAATAACAGTACCGATGAAAGATAACCCAACAGTAACTGTTTTAGTATTGGTTGAAGCAGGTTCTAAATATGAAACAAAAAGGATAAATGGTTTATCGCACTTTTTAGAGCACATGTGTTTTAAAGGAACAATCAAAAGACCAAAAGCGATAGATATCTCAAAAGAATTGGATGCTCTTGGTTCTCAATATAATGCCTTTACTGCACAGGAATATACGGGATATTATGCGAAATCCGATGCTAAACATTTTAGGCAGATTTTTGATATAATTTCGGATATTTATTTAAATTCTACTTTCCCGGAGGCTGAGATGCAAAAAGAAAAAGGAGTCATTATTGAGGAAATAAATATGTATGAAGATATGCCTAATCGACATGTTCAAGATTTAATAATGCAGCTTCTTTATGGCAATCAACCAGCCGGATGGAATGTTGCTGGTGAAAAGAAAAATATTTTAAATATGAAACGTGATGATTTTATAAAATATAAAAAAGCGCATTACTTGCCGAAAGCAACCACTATAGTAGCCGCTGGGAAAGTAAATGAAAAAGAAATAATGAAAGAAGTAAATAAAGTTTTTGGGAAAATTTCTAGCGGTAAAAAATCGTCAAAATTGAAAGTAAAAGAAATACAAAAAAAACCGCAAGTCTTGGTTAATTTTAAAAAAACAGATCAAACTCATTTTGTTTTAGGCGTACGCAGTTTGAATTTATTTGATAAAAAAAATGCCGTGCTTTCTGTTTTGGCCGGAGTTTTAGGCGGCGGGATGAGTTCACGGCTTTTTCAAAAATTACGCGAGGAAATGGGTGTAGGCTATTATGTGCGTGCCTATAACGACCCTTATACCGACCATGGATTTTTTCAAGTTTCTGCCGGAGTGGACAATAAAAGGATTTATGAAGTTATTGAAGCAGTGCTGGAAGAATGCGAAAAACTTAAAAAGAAAAAAGTTAGTCTGGAAGAATTAAATAAAGTTAAAGAATGCTTGGTAGGCAATATGAAACTATCTCTTGAATCAAGTGATGATATTGCCAATTTTTACGGGGGACAGGAATTATTAAAGAAAAAAATAGAAAGTTCGGAAGAAAAAGCGAATGAAATCAGAAAAGTTACAGTAAACCAGATACAAACTTTAGCAAACTATATTTTTAAAAATGCCAAGCTTAATTTGGCACTCATTGGACCCTTTAAAGATAAATCTAAATTCTTAAAAATATTAAAATTTTAGGTGTTTTAAAATTAGGTATTTTTATGGTATTATACCTATATGTTTGAGAAGAGTAATATTACTTCTATTTCAATAAATACCGGCACAATAATCCGATTTTTTTTGGTTGCAGTTGGATTTTACTTACTTTGGTTTTTGCGAGACATACTATTGGTTCTTTTAACTGCTATTATGATAGCTTCTTTTGTGGAATCAGGCGTACCATATTTTAAAAAGATAAAAATTAATCGAGTTTTAGGGGTGGTTATTTTGTATGTTACTACAATTCTTTTCTTGGCTCTTTTATTTTATCTTTTTGTTCCACTTTTAATAACTGAAATTTATAATCTTTCTGTTTTCTTATCTTCTTACATTCCAGATTCTCCAATTTTAAATTATTTTAAAAATGACGCGTTTTCAGGAGCTAAAGATATTATAAATAATCTTTCACACAGCCTATCTCTTACGACCCTTCTCTCTACTTCTAACGCTTTTATTACTAATCTCTCTGGAGGATTTTTCCAAGTGCTTTCTGTGGCATTCGGAAGTATTTTTAATGTAGTACTTATTGTTCTTATTTCCTTTTATCTTTCAATTCAAGAAAAAGGAATAGAAAATTTTTTAAGAATTATTTTACCTATAGAACATGAAAATTATGCAGTTGATTTATGGGAACGTTCACGTCATAAAATAGCTCTTTGGATGAAAGGGCAGATGCTTCTAGGTGTTCTTATAACTATTTTGACCTATTTAATGCTGTCTATTATGGGAATTCAATATGCTCTTCTTCTAGCTATCATTGCAGGAATAATGGAACTTATACCATATGGTATTTTAGTTGCGCTTATCCCGGCCATTTATATTTCCTATCTTTCTGGAGGAATTTCAAGCGCATTAATGGTTGCCGGAGCTTATATAATACTTCATCAATTTGAAGTTTTCCTTTTTTCTCCTCTTGTTATAAAAAGCATAGTGGGTCTTTCTCCGCTTGTGGTAATTCTTGCCGCCTTGATAGGTTTTGAATTGGGTGGATTTTGGGGATTGGTTCTCGCAATTCCTGTTTCTGTTTTTATAATGGAATTAATGAGTGATATTGAAAAAAAGAAAATTTCTTCTAGAATAAAAAATGACAAAGAATAGTTTCTACATTACGACGACACTGCCTTATGTAAATGCGCCTCTTCATATGGGACATGCGCTTGAATTCGTGCGCGCGGATACGATTGCCCGTTATAAAAAACTTATTGGACGCGATGTATATTTTAATACCGGCACGGATGAACATGGCATTAAAGTATATGAAAAAGCCAAAGAAAAAAAAATAAAGGCACAAGATTTTGTCAATCAGGGATTTGAAACTTTTAAGGAACAATTAAAAATGTTCGGAGTGAGCAACGATGTTCACTTTGTTCGCACCACGGATGAACATCATGAAAAATCAGCGCAGGAATTTTGGAAAAGAGTCTCAAAAAACGGATATATTTATAAAAAGAATTATGAAGCAAAATATTGCGTTGGATGTGAAAGTGAAAAAACCGATTCTGAATTGGAAAATGATGAATGTAAGGAACATCCCGGTGTAAAAATTTCTATTATCAACGAAGAAAATTATTTTTTCAAATATTCGGCGTTTGGAGACAAACTGCTTGATTTTTATGAAAAAAATTCGAATTTTATAATTCCCGATTTTCGTTTTAATGAAATAAAAACATTTGTAAAAAATGGTTTGCAAGATTTTTCAATTTCTAGATTAAAATCAAAAATGCCTTGGGGAATACCGGTGCCTGATGACGAGGAACATGTAATGTATGTCTGGTTTGACGCATTGGTAAATTACATTTCTACTTTAGGTTGGCCTGAAAATACGGAACAATTTGAAAAATATTGGGTAAATGGCAGTCCAACGCAATATTGCGGTAAAGATAACACTCGTTTTCAGGGTGCTATGTGGCAAGCGATGTTGATGGCAGCAGATTTACCGAATTCCCATCAAATTGTCGTGAATGGTTTTATCACCGGCGATGGTGGAATTAAAATGTCTAAAAGTTTAGGAAATGTTGTTGACCCGCGGGATATTGTGAATGAATATGGCACAGATGCTTTGCGATATTTTCTTTTGAGGGAAGTAAACAGTTTTGAAGACAGTCCGTTTACCGTAGAGCGTTTCAAAGATGCGTATAATTCAGGTTTAGCAAATGGATTAGGAAACTTGGTAAGTAGAATTATGACAATGGCTGTTTCATATGATGTAAAGCTTTCAGAAGAAGATTTGAAAATAGAATATTATACTAATCCAATACTAGATTTAGAAAATTTTGATATAAGTAAATTTATTAATAATATTTGGTTAAATACTAAACATTTAGATGAATATATACAAAAAAATGAACCATTTAAAAAAATAAAAGTAAACAAAGAAGAGGCAAAAAAAGATATTTATTATTTACTCTACCATTTATATGGTATTGTTTTAGCTTTAGAACCCTTACTTCCGGAAACATCACTGAAAATACAAAAATTACTAAAAGAAAATAAAAAACCAAAAATTCCTCTATTTTTACGTAAAAAATAATATGACTCCAAAATATATTGATATTCATACTCACATAAACTTCAAAGCATTTGATGAAGATAGAGATGCGGTTATAAAACGTGCCTTAGATAATGATACTTGGCTCATAAATGTTGGTACGCAAGTTGATACTTCTAAAAAAGCTATTGAAATAGCGCATAAATACAAAGAAGGAGTTTATGCGGTTATCGGATTGCATCCAATACATACAGACGCTTCATATCATGATAAACAAGAATTAGGAGATGAGGGAGAAGGATTTACTTCGCGTGGAGAAAAATTTGATAAGAATGTTTATAGAGAATTTCTAAAAGATCCGAAAGTTGTGGCAATAGGGGAATGTGGCCTTGATTATTATCATATAAAAGGGAAGTCGTTAGAAAAACAGAAAAAAGCATTCATTAAACAAATAGAACTGGCGAATGAGGTAGAGAAACCATTGATGTTGCATATAAGAGATGCCCGCCCGGATGAAAATCCGTTCGGACGGGCATATGCCGATACGCTAAAGATTTTAAAAAAATATGCAAAAGTAAAAGGTGTAGTTCATTTTTTTGTGGGAAATTGGGAAGAGGCGAAAGGTTTTCTCGATTTTGGATTTATGCTTTCTTTTACTGGTGTTTTAACCTTTACTCACGATTATGATGAAGTGGTAAAAAATACTCCGCTTAATATGATATTGACTGACACAGATTCACCCTATGTCGCTCCTGTTCCATATCGTGGTAAACGCAATGAGCCTTCTTATGTAAAAGAGATTGTAAAAAAAATAGCTTTGATAAAAAATTTACCTGAAATAGAAGTTGCTAAAGCTATAGTGACAAACGCCAAACGAATTTTTGACATTTAGCGTATTAGGGTTTACTTTTTAAAGGGTTTTTGTTAGTATGAGATTTATGCAAGACGTGGAAAATAAAAATGATAATGACTTACTTTCGAATGATACAGAAGGTGTAGATAGACGAGTTTATGAACTTGGTTATCTTTTGGCGCCTACTATTTCTGAAGAGAATGTGCCAGTTAGTTATGATGACTTGAAAAACCTTATTGTCGGTTTAGGCGGAGAAATGATTTCAGATGAAATGCCAAAGATGATTCCTCTCGCTTATACAATGCTTAAGGTTACTCAAAATGTGCGAAATAAATTTGATACGGCATATTTTGGCTGGGTTAAATTTGAAATGATTCCGGAAAAAGTTTTAGAATTAAAGAAAAAACTTAATGTTGATTTAAACTTTATCAGATTTTTGATATTAAAAACAGTAAGAGAAAACACAATCGCTGCTAAAAGATTTATACATAAAGATTCCAGAAGAAAAACAATAATTATAAAGAAGGGAGGAGAAAATGGAACGCCTGCTCTTATTGATAAAGAGGAGATAGATAAAGAAATAGACGCTATGGTTGCGGTATAGTATTATTAGTAAAAAATAAATAAAAATTATGTATTTAAATAAAGCAATTATAATAGGAAATCTTACTCGCGACCCGGAGATTCGTTCTCTTCCTTCAGGGGTGAAAGTTTGTTCATTTTCTCTTGCTACAAATCGCGTCTGGAAAGATAAAAATGGCGCACGACAAGAATCTGCCGATTATCATAATGTTGTAGTCTTTGGACGTCAAGCAGAAAATGTTGCGCAGTATATGAAAAAAGGAAGTTCCATGCTAGTTGAAGGAAGAATACAGACAAGAAGTTGGGAAGATAAAACAAGCGGAGAGAAAAAATACCGTACAGAAATAGTAGCGGATCGTACGCAATTTGGTCCAAAAGGTGGAAGTACGAATACATCAATACAAAGCGCAGGGTCCGATAAAGCATTAAATGAAAAAGATTCCAAAGAAATTGACACTATAGAATACCCGGAGGAAGATATTAATCCTGAAGATATACCATTTTAACAATTATGAAACAAGATTATTTTTCAGCAAACAACATAAAATATATAGATTATAAAGATATTGAAATCTTAAAAAAGTTTTTGAATCCTAATGGCAAAATAATGAATCACAAACGTACCGGTGTGACGATGAAAAATCAACGTCAGCTTGCCAGCGCCATCAAAAATGCACGATTTTTAGGCTTGCTTCCTTTTATTGCTAAATAAGTTTTAAAAAGGGCATCTCTTGGATTTTTTCCAAGGGATGCTCTTGGAATTTAAAAAACATGCTTCAATATAACGAAATCAGAGAAAAAAAAATCATTATATATGATAATGAACCTTGTGAAGTGATAGATTCTCACGTTGCGAGAACCCAACAAAGAAAACCGCAAAATCAAGTGAAGCTAAAAAGTTTGATTTCCGGCAAAACAATTTCTGCTACTTTCCATGTTTCCGATTCTGCCGATGAAGCGGATATAGAAAAAAAAGAAATAAAATTTCTTTATCACAATAAAGGCGAATATTGGTTTTGCCCCCCGGAAGATCTAAAAAATAGATTTAAGTTGGATGCATCCCTTATAGGGGACACAGATAAATTTTTCAAAGAAAACGGAATGGTTACCGCTCTAGTTTGGAGTAATGAAGAAGATGAAGAGAAAATTATAAAAATAATCTTGCCTATCAAAATGGAGTTCAAAGTGAAAGAAGCGCCTCCAGCGGTACGCGGAGATACTTCTAAAAGTGGCAACAAAACAATTACTTTAGAAAATGGCACGACCTTAAGCGCTCCGATGTTTATAGAAGAAGGGGATGTCATCCGTGTAAATACCGAAACTGGGGAATATGCAGAAAGAGTCTAGAAACCTGTCAACCTGGCAGGTTGACAAGTTTTATATGTTTTGAGAGAATATGAAATATGGTTGGCGATATTTATCATATTTGCAATAGAGGAGTTAGGAAAGAAAAAATTTTTGATAATGATTCTGATTATTTTAGGTTTGTTCTAAATTTATATCGTTTAAATAACAAAAGTGAAAGTTTAAGAATAAATCCACATAGAAAATCTATTGATTCTTTTCCAGAACAAGAAAAAATAGTAGAAGTTTTAAAATGGACTTTATTACCAAATCATTATCATCTTCTTTTGTATGAGAAAGTTGATGGTGGAGTTTTAGAATTTGTTAAAAGACTTGGAAATTCATTTACTAAATATATAAATATAAAGAGAGAAGCAAGTGGTTACCTTTTTCAAAACACCGCGCGCATAATCCAAATAGAAAGTAATAGACATTTTTTATATATACCTTTCTATATAGATTTAAATCCTTTTGATCTGATTAAAAAATCAATTTTTAACCAAAATGAAAAATTAGAATTTTTAAAAAGTTACAGATGGTCTAGCTTGAGGGATTATTCCGGTGAAAAAACTTCTGAATTTTCTAAGATTGTCAATAAAGATTTATTTTATGAAATCTTTGATACCACACCCGATGAATACCTAAAAGAACTCTCAGGTTTCTTGGAGGAAAAGGAATACGAGAAACTTGTCAACCTGGCAGGTTGACAAGTTTAAACTTCCTCCGAAAACTTTTTTCTGATTTCTTTTAAAATCTGGTCTGAGATTTTTTTATTTTCTTTTAGAAATGTGCGAGTTGAATCATAACCTACGCCTAGTTTTATTTTTTCCCCGCCCGAACGACCGTCCGGTCGGGCGGGCTTTAATTCCCCACTTGGCAGGTAGAAATATGAATTTCCACTTTTTTCCAAGATTTTGAATTTCTCGCCCAAAGCGATAATTTCACCTTCCTTAGAAATTCCTTCATTATAGATAATATCAAATTCTGTTTGTTTGAAAGGCGCGGCGACTTTGTTTTTTACTACTTTGACGCGCGTACGGCTTCCAACAATATCTTCTCCTTTTTTTATTTGAGCAATTTTTCTGATATCAAGTCGGACAGAGGTGTAAAATTTTAATGCTTTTCCTCCAGGAGTGGTTTCAGGATTGCCAAACATAACCCCGATTTGCATTCTGATTTGATTTATAAAAATAACTACTGTTTTGCTTTTTGCCACAATAGCTGTGAGTTTGCGAAGCGCCTGAGACATTAATCTTGCCTGCTTGCCCACGTGATATGCTCCCATATCTCCCTCTATTTCATCTTTTGGCGTGAGAGCAGCGACAGAATCAACCACAATTACGTCAATTTTTCCCGTTCTTACCAGACTCTCAACAATTTCGAGCGCTTGTTCGCCAGTATCTGGTTGGGAAATAAGCAGATTATCAATATTAACTCCGAGTTTTTTGGTGTAATCTGGATCCATCGCATGTTCGGCATCTATATATGCGCAGACTCCTCCGAGTTTTTGCGCTTCAGCGACTATATGTAAGGAGAGTGTTGTTTTGCCGGAAGATTCCGGTCCAAATATTTCAATAATTCTTCCGCGCGGTATTCCGCCTACTCCAAGAGCCATATCAAGTCCTATAGATCCTGTTGGTATTGTATTAACATCAACTTTCGGTGAATCACCGAACTTCATTATTGAGCCTTCTCCGAATTTTGCTTGTATTGCTTTTATAGTATCATCAAGCATTGATATTCCCACAGTTTTATCTTCCTTTTTCTCTTTTTTCTTCATCATAAATGATTTTTTTAAAATATTATAGGGTTTACCTTTTCGAGCTGGTCTGGACCCAGGCCGAGGACCCGAGAAAAAGTAAAGCCTGCAATATTTTCTAATACATTAATTTATAATTTTTTTTATCACTGTTTCCAAATTCATCTTTGGCTTTTATGCTTATTATATTATAGCCTGAAAGTAATGCGATTGTCTCGTTAAAATTTCCTTTTTCGTCTACTGAAATTACACGGTCATTTAAAGTTAAATTAACGGCATTCTCAGCATTTCCTGTTATTTTTATAATATTGTCTGTTACTTTTACTCCGTCTATTATATTTACATCTCTTATTTTCACACCAAAGACCAAATCTTTAGATCGGAAAAAAGCATAAATAATAATAAAAAGCAAAAAAATTGACAAAGAAACTGTTTTTAATATTTTTTTTACATCTGTATTCATAATTCTAAATAAAAATTAAAAATAATGTTTTTAAGGGGTTTCGAGCGCGACGGCGCGAGAATTTCAGGATTTTTTAAGCTTCAAAAAATCCGTACCGGCAAAAATATTATTTTTTATTTTTATACAACATTCTCTCCATTTTCATCATGCGTAACTTTTTCCAATACTTCTCTCGGCTTAGCGCCATCGCCCGCGCTTATTACTCCGCGTTCTTCCAATTTATCCATAAGTCGCGCTGCGCGAGCATAGCCCAATTTCAATTTTCTTTGAAGATATGAAGTTGATGCCTTGCCGGCTTCTATCACACATAATCTTGCTTCTTCATACATTTCAGCATCGTCATCTTCTTCGTTATCCAGTGTACTTTCAAAAATACTTTTATCAGCTGATATGGAACCCACTGTCAATGATATTTCATCGGATACCTCATCTTTATAGCTATCGGCTAAATACTTGACTACTTTTTTTACCTCTACTTCTGATATAAATGCGCTTTGCAAACGTTCGGGCTGAGCATCTCCCGAAGAATACAACATATCTCCCGCGCCTAATAATTTTTCTGCTCCACCAGCATCCAATATAGTACGCGAGTCCACTTGTGAAGAAACTTTTAAAGCGACACGGGCCGGAATATTGGCTTTTATCAAGCCAGTAATGACATTCACTTCCGGACGTTGAGTGGACAAGATTAAATGTATACCGACAGCTCTGGACATTTGCGCCAAACGAACTATTGCAGATTCCAATTCTCTCGGATAAGAACTCATAATGTCTGCTAGTTCATCTATTACAATAATTATATATGGTAGGCGATCACCACTCTCAACTCCCTCCTTATTAAGGAGGGAAGCTCCTCCTTCTTGTTGAGGAGGAGTGCCCGAAGGGCGAGATGGTTTCTTCCCCCAAACATTAGCATGATAAGACTCTATATCTCGCACAGATTCCGCTTCCAATATGTCATAACGACGATCCATTTCTCTGGCCGCCCATTTAAGAGCCAGGATTGTTTTTTTAGCATCAGTTATAACAGGGGTAAGCAAGTGTGGAATATTATTGTAAAGAGTGAGCTCTACGCGTTTTGGGTCTATCAATATAAATTTCAAATCATCCGGCCCGTTTCTATATAAAAGGGAAGTAATCATAGAATGTATTGTTACCGATTTTCCGGAACCGGTTGTTCCAGCCACCAAACAATGCGGCATTTTTGCAAGGTTGCCAAATACTGCCTTGCCTGAAATTTCACGGCCGAGCGCTATAGTGAGAGCTTTTGAAGAATTTTGGAATTTGCTGTCTGCCAAAAGGGTGGCTAGTCCGACTATTGATTTTGATTTATTTGGAATTTCAATACCGACAAGAGATTTGCCCGGTATTGGAGCTTCTATCCTGATTGGATGCGCCGCGAGAGAAAGAGCCAAGTCATTTTGCAAGCCGACGATGCGGGAAAGTTTTACTCCTTCAGCCGGTTTTAATGCATAACGTGTCACAGTCGGTCCGATTGTTATTTCATCCATTTCTACTTCAATGCCGAAGTTTGCAAGTGTGCGTTTAATAATATTTGCGTTAGCTTTAATATCGCCCGTGTTTGGTTTGCCTTGGTCTTCTTCAAGCAATGAAAGCGGGGGAGGGATATAATTAGAAGTTAGCTTATAACTTTTAACTTTTAGCTTGGAAATTTCAAATTCTTCTTCATCCTCTTCCCCTCCTTTTTGAGGAGGGGTATGGGGTGGTGATTTTTTAGAATTACCACTCCCTGCCCCCTCCTCATTGAGGAGGGGGGAAGAAACTTTTTCCACTTCTTTTATTTCATCTTCATTTAAAGTAAAGGTAGGTTTTTCTTTTTTTCTTGTGATAATATTCCAAATATTTTTTAAAAATGGAGTAAGGTCTGGCCTTGCATCAAACATTGCCAGAATTGAGATTATTAAAATTGCGCCTAGAAAAATTATGCTTGCATAAACATCAAAAAGAGAAACCAACGGCGTTGATAAAATTCTTCCCAAAAATCCGCCGGAATGCTCTAGTGAAACGACATCTATCATACCCAGACCGGAGAGCAAAAACATAATTCCACTTATCGCGCGCGTCCATCCAATGTTTGGAGCTTCTGATTTTATAAAAGAAGACCCGAGTAATACAAAAACAAGTGGGAGAAGAAAATACCCGATGCCGAGAAAATAATCAAAAAATTCATAAATAAAATTACCTGCTTTTCCTCCCATTGCAAATATCGGCATTGACATCAAAAGAAATAAAGCCAAAACAAAAAAAAGAATTGCCAAAATGCCATGCTTAGTTTCAGTTTTTAACCTGTTTATTGAAGAGGTAGATTTAAAAAACTTTTGTTTCCATTTATCTTTTTTTGCCATATAGCTATTTTAGCACTCTGTGGTTAATTTTGGAAATGTTTTTTATTTTCTAAACTCCTGCGCAAGGCTTTCTAAAAACTATTCTTGCTGAAAATTTATTTAAAAACCCAGAAATAAAAATTTTAAGAGTCGTGTTGGTTCCCTGTCCTTATGACTCCGAGGGCGAAGGCTCAAAAATTTTTGATTTCTGGGTTTTTAAAACTATCAGTTAGAACTTATAAACTAATTTTTACCTCTTGCATTTTTTTTTGTCCTATACCCAACACACTTATTTTGATTTATATAGGACTTGCAAAATAAGTGTATGGGTGTATATAATGGACAACATGTTAGGGGAAAACAAAAACCTAAGAGACACTTCTAAAGATTTTATAAAAGACCCCGAACGAAAGTCTTTGACTTCGTACGGGACAGGCACCTCTATTACTTCTGCTATTTTGGCTTATACCAAGATAAATAAGCTCATTACTGCCCTTTATATGGTAACGGACACCATGGATAAAGATGAACCGATACGCTTAAAGTTAAGGACATTAGGAATAGAAATTTTATCGGACATTACAGCTATGTCAAATATGTCAAAGGCGGGCTTTGACATTAAAAAGATAGATCAAATTTTGTCCTTTTTGAGTATTACTTTTGATGTTGGAATGATCTCTGAAATGAACTGCAGTATTATAAGAAAAGAATTTGTAGAATTAAAACAATCTATACAGGAGTTTGCAACACAAAATCATCTTTGGTTTGAAGAATTTGTATCTGAATCCCCCCTCCTTAATAAGGAGGGGGTAGGGGGTGGTAATTCTAAATTCACCACCTCGTCCTTCGGACACTCCTCCTCAACAAGGAGGAGAGAATTTTCTAAAGGACAAGGTACCAGAATTGGTGTCCAAAAGGGAGGTACTTTAATGAGAGCATTAGATAAAGTTGGGGACGGTAACAATTTTGAAATACTAAAAAACAAAAGACGAGAGTCAATTATAAAAGTCATAAAAAGTAAACTTGACGGAATGAGTATAAAGGACATTATACTTGCTGTTCGCAGCCTTGGCGAAGAGATGGGAGAGAAAACTCTTCAAAGAGAGCTTATCTCTATGGTAAAGGACAATGTCCTTAAGAAAACCGGCGAGAAGCGCTGGAGCCAATATTTTATAAATTAGGTTCTAGTGACTAGGTTCATAGGTTCTAGTATTTAATTCACCTCTCCCCAACCCCTCTCCTTAAATAAGGAGAGGGGTGAAGGGGTGAGGTTTAGCCCTTAGCCCTTAATTCTTGCATTTTGCTTAAAACTATGTAAAAATGGACTTATGGATTAGCCCTTGAATTTTACCTTCTAGTAACTAGTCTCTAGCCCCTAGAACTCATTCGAGCCTGAGGCTCTCAGAGCCCGAATGGCCTAATTCCGGAGTTATCCACATAATGTGTTGCTCTACCTTAGAGTTATATATTATAATGTTTGGGTGTTTACAGATTGCATACTGTCGTATGTGTTCTGTGTTCGCAAATTGTATTTGTTTTCGTTCACGATTACATCGAAATAATCGTGAACGAAAACAACCAATCAAAGGTCGCAAATTTTGATTGGATAAATCCAAGACACTTATGATTAAGTGTAAGGGTAAAAGAAAGATCATTGAAAACTAAATAAAAAATATCTTACGAAAAAGAAATTTTTTGCGAGAGATTTTGTTTATGTTTTCATTTTCAATTTGAGATTAAAAAATATTTTTTTAATATTTTTTTCTTCAATTGAAGTTCAAAAGAAATCTGTTCATTATTTATTATCCGTCACATTATCAATTGTTTTAATTATAAGTTAAAGACGGAGAAAAAATAATGATAGAAAAATACGCTTTTAGTTTTGTCGAAACTAATTAATGGCGTAAAAAAAAATTATGAGTAAATTATTAAAATCAAAATTTCTTTTAGGAATATTGATGCTCGCAGCTTTTGTTGTTATGACATCTTCAGCTGATGCAGCTATCACTTCTACCTTGAAGAAAGGATCAAGAGGTTCTCAAGTCACAGAACTTCAAACAAATCTTGGTGTCTCTCCAGCGACAGGTTACTTTGGTAATCTTACTAAAGCGGCTGTCATGGCTTGGCAATCAAGTAAAGGATTAACAGCTGACGGAGTCTTCGGACCTATGTCACGCGCAGCTTGGGTAGGCGGTGCAGTTTCTGGAAACTTTCCAGCAGGCTGTTCGTCAGCTGTAGGATTTAGTCCAACAACTGGCGTAGCATGTAATACCGTCACAACTCCTGTTGTAACTTATCCAGCCGGCTGTACATCAGCTGTCGGATTTAGCGCAACAACTGGCGTAGCATGTAATACCGTCACAACTCCTGTTGTAACTTATCCAGCCGGCTGTACATCAGCTGTCGGATTTAGCGCAACAACTGGCGCATCATGCGCGACTGGTGTAGTTGCATCTTCGGGAGTTGTCGCAGTTGCTCTTGCTTCTGACAATCCAGCTTCCGGTACAGTTCCAGACGCTGCTAATGCGAACTTTACAAAGTTCACAATCAGCGCTGGTCCTACAGCTGTGTCTATCACCAGCTTATATGTGACTCGCTACGGTCTTTCAATTAATTCTGATGTTGAAAATATCAAAATTCTTGATGGGGACATGGTAGCGTTGTCTTCCTCTGGTAGCTTAAACACTAACAATAAAGCGCAAATCACTTTTTCTCCAGCTTTAGTTATCCCAGCCAACACTGTAAAATCTTTTTACATTCGCGCTGGCATAGTTAATAACACTTCAGCTGGCAAGAGTGTTGCTCTCGGTATTGATTCCGCTTCTGATGTAGTGGCAAATGTCACTGTCGGTGGTTCATTCCCAGTAAAGGGCAATATGATGAACACTGTGCTTCTTGATATCGGTGTATTGACTGCTGATGAAGATGGAACAGTTACAGACTCACAGCCAGACGGCGGTGCTACGGATGTAGTTGTTAACAAATTCAAATTAACATCCGGTTCAGTTGAAGCGGTGACAGTCAAGCAGATTGCTGTTGAAAGACAAGGTACAGCATCTTCTTCTGATATCGCGAACATTGAGCTCTTTGATGTTTCCAAGGCTGTCACTCTCGGTACAGCTGCTTCTTGGGATGCTAACGGTTTAGCAACCTTCAATAATTTGAACATCGTTCTTGAAAAAGGCGAGACTCGAAGATTTGAAATTCGTGTTGACGTCGTTAGCGGCTCAAGCTTGACTATCAACGCCGACCTTACTGATGGTTCAGATGTTCGTGTGCAAGTTGTAGGTAATACTTACGGTTTCTACATTACGCCTACGAACTCTTTGACTAACGGCCAAGGCGGAAGCAACCAGACAATTCAGGCTGGTTCGCTTACTGTTACCAAGTCATCTTCTACCCCGGCGGCTGGTAATATCAGCTCCGGTTCAGACATCAATCTTGCAGTCTTTGACTTCCAAGTATTGGGTGAACCAATGAAGATTACTTCTATCAACGTTGATACCACTCTTGGTACAATGCTTTATACTGAAGTAACAAACGTTAAATTAGTTGACGCTGCGACGGGAGTATTACTTGCAGGTCCTAAAGACTTAGTTGTAACAGCAGAAGATGTAACATTTACGGATGTTATCATCCTCCCTGTTGGTGTGACGAAAGTTAAAGTAACTGCAAACCTTTCATCCGATGTTTCATTGAACGACACTATCAAGATTGATCTTGATGCTCCTTCAACTGGCATCGTTGCAAAAGGTATGACTTCCAATGACTCTGTCACTCCAAGTCCTACTTCCGCTGTTTCCGGTAATACTATGGTAGTTCAGGCTGCTGCTCTTACTGCTGTTACCAACACGACTCCTGCGGCTCGCAGTGTTGTGAAAGGTCAGCAAGACTTCATCTTTGCTACTGCTACATTGTCCGCTGCAAACTCTGGTGAAGACGTAAATGTCTCAACTATCGTTGTGGAGAACACTGTTGATGAATTAGGAGGAAGCGACTCTGGTGCGCAAGATGTTGACAATACTGAAATCTGGGCAGACTTGACTTCAGCTCCTAGCGCTCGTGGTGATGTGTATGAAACAAAGATAGGAGATACAAAGCAATTTACTGGTGTTGGTGATGGAGATGCTCTTCTGACCTTCAACCTTAATCCGATAATTACTGTTACCAAGAACGGTTCAGTAAATATCGCGATAATTGCCGACCTTTCAGCTAGTGCTACTACCACTGACAAATTCTCTATTAGTATAGACACTGATTCTGGTGATGTTACCGCCAATGGTAAGACTACAGGAACATCAGTTACTCTTACTCCTTCAGGCGGAGGTCAAATAATGACTGTTTCTGCCGCTGGTACATTGACGATTTCTGTTGACTCTTCATCTCCGACCGCAGCCTTGCTTCTTGATTCTTCAGCTGAACAAACAGTTGCTGTATTCAGACTCGCCGCAGATAATACTGAAAACTTGAATGTTGACAGTATTAAGATTACAGATGACGGAACAAGCGGTGATGACGTTGTGGCTTTCTACAAGTTCTACCTCGGTTCTAGTACTACGCCTTTTGGAACAGTGGTTCCTAGCGCAGGACTTGCAGAAGTATTTCCTGCTACGGGCGCTCTCGTTATCCCAGCAAATGATTACAAGCTCGTAACTGTCAAAGCTATCTTACATGACGTTGACGGCACAGGATTCGTAAACGGTGATACTCTTATCACTACTGTTGACGCTGCTGGTGATATTGATACCACAGGTCTCGCTTCCGGTGCGGCTGTAGATTCAACACAGACAAGTGTTGATGCTGCTACACACACTGCTTATGAAGCTTATCCTGTAATAGTCTTCGCGACTGACGCAAGTATTGGCACATTGGTAACTCAAAGCGCAAACCAATATCTTGCTAAGATCTCTATGACTAACCCTGGTAATAAAGATGTTACCTTCCAGAGCGGAGATTCAAGTTTGTTCTCTGTTCAGGTCAATATAGTTGCGACAGATGATACCAACACAGGCAACGAGACTATGACTCTTAAAGATCAAGATGGCACAGTATTGGATACTGCTGTATATAACATCACTTCAGTCCAGCTTGACTTTGATATGAGTTCAGTCGGCGCTACTGTCGGTACTACTATCCCTGCTGGTCAGACTAAATACTTCTATCTATATGGAAGTACCGCTGACCTTGAAGATGCCGGAAACTCTATTCAAGTATGGTTGGATGACACTGCCGCTGATGTAACATTCGGTATCAATGGTACCGGTACTTACGCACAAGGTGCTGTTATCCTAAAGGGTGACCTATACGGCCCAGTTCTAAGTAGAGTTATCTAGTTCTTGAATTCTTAAGTTAAATAGCTTTTAGAAGGTCGAATATCTATAGGCTTAACAAAAAACCACTCCGAAAGGGGTGGTTTTTTGTTTTGTCTTTTTGGAAAAAATGATATAATGCAATCATGTCATATAAAAATTACGCATATCTTGTAGTAATACTGCTTATTATTGGAAGTCTTTCATTTTTTGCCAGAAGGGGAGAAGCCCCTACATTACCGACGGATAGTTTAGGGCAAAATGAAGGGGTAGAGGCTCCGCCGGAAAACCCAATTCCTCCTCCTGTCACAAAGCCTGCCCTTGCCCCCACTTACAAAGAATTAATTACCAAAGGTCATGAATTCTACCTAAAAGGACAATATACTAAAGCTCTATCTTACCTTCAAAAAGCAGTCTTATTAGAGCAAAATGACCGTATTTACAGGTCTTTGTACTCTGTTTACCTCGGCCTTAAAGACTACCAAAATGCTGAAATGGCTATGAAAAAAGCTCTTATTGCTGACAGTAAATTAGTCAGTAATTGGGTGGAATATGCCTCTTTTGAGAACAATTATGTGAAGGCTTCTTTTGACGTTGTTTCTAAGATTTATCTTGAAGGATTAAAAGATACCAAAAATAATATTGACTTAGTTACCGGTTACGCTTCATATCTAACGGAAAACAAGAAATACGCTGAGGCGATAACGTACTTAGAGAAAGCAATAATTAAAGACCCCGCTCGCAAGGACATATTTCAAGCGGAGATAGAAAGCTTGCGGGGCAAAATATAGTTTGATATACTAAGTGGGCATGAAGAAAGTAATTAAAAAAACCAAAAAAGTAACGACTAATGACTTGGCAATTATGGTGACTAGAGGGTTTGATAAGATTGAGAAAGATATGGTAGAAATCAAAGAAAACAATAAAAATATTCGCAAGGATATTTTTAATTTAGGCGATCGTTTTCCATCTCAATTTGCCTTTGATCAACTTTCTCGCCGAGTATATAATCTTGAGAAAAAGGTAATATCTAAAAGATAAGTTTAATTATTATTAGTTTTTAATTAAAAGAATATTATGATGTCTAAAAAAAATATTGTGTCCATAATTGTTTTGGTTTTAGCGGTTATTTTACTTGTAGTCGCTTATTTTGCCGGTTTTTTAGGTAATAAAAATAATGATTATTCAGTCGTATATCTAACAACCGGGGAAGTGTATGTAGGCAAATTAACGACTTTTCCAAATTTACAGCTTAAGGATGCTTATATTTTTCAAGTTGTTAAAGATGAAAAAGACCCCAATAAGAGTAATTTTAATTTGACTCCTATAAAAGAAGCTCTTTGGGCGCCGAAGCAATTATATCTGAACAAAGACCAGGTTATATTTTACGGTCCGCTTCTGGAAACTAGTAAAATTGCTCAAACTTTAGCAGCACAGAAGAAATAAGAGAATTTAAGGACAGTCCTTAAGAGAGCCTCCCAAGGACTGTCCTTGTAAATTTGCCTGTTTCTAGCCGTGTATGTTATAATGTCTTTATGGCCACAATAACCAAAAATAATGTAATAATTCCAGCCAATGAATATAACTATCTTAAAAGAATTGAAAAAACTTTTGAGCAGTTTTTTAGTTCTTTTAGCTACCTTAAAGACATCGAAAAAGCCCGAAAAGAGGTAAAGAAAAAACAATATTTATCACAAGATATCTTTTTATGGCAGAATGCTTCTAAAAATAAATTTTTGAAATCTTACAGTAAATCTGACGCAATTTATGACCAAATATAAATTTGGAGATATTGTTTTGGTTATTTTTTATCAAACTGATGGTAGTAAAAAGCAAAGACCAGCTCTTGTTGTTTTAGATGCTGGAGATGATGATATCGTTTTAGCTCCAATTACAACTACTGAAAGAAAAAGTAAAGGAGATTATAAAATTAAAAATTGGAAACAATCTGGATTATTGCTTGATTCGTGGCTTCGATTAGCAAAAATTGTTTGTTTAAGTAAAAAAGACATTAGCATAAAACTCGGTGTTTTTAGTGTTAATGATAAAAAAAGTACCGTTCAAATTTGGAATAGGTTATATAAATTTTAGTGAGATAAAGGAGATTGTATCTATTTTCCCCTCCTTATGGAGGAGGGGATTAAGGGGTGGTAATTTCTAGCCACTAGCCACTAGAAACTAGAACCTAATTTGGGGGTTATCCACAGTTTCATTGTGTTCTAATAAATATTATTATTGTACAATTCTAAGTGCACAAGCGAGTCGAATACGCTTTTGTAATCTTGATTGCCTTTAAATGCATTATTAGGCAATGAAGAAAATTGTCCCAACAAGTGAGGAGCATGTGAAAATTCATTTTCATAATGTCCGAACGAAGTTGAGATATGGAATTAATATTCCATCTTATTAGAAATTATTATTAAGTTTTTAATTATCAATTATGAAAAATATATTTAAAGGTTTAGGTTTAGGTCTTTTGGCTTTAGCTCTTGTCGTAGGAGCGATGCCTGGTTCTGCAGGTGCGTCTTTCACTATCGGTGCAAACGTGCTCACTGAAACTGGGGCGTTGACAATCACTGGCGCAGTCGGTTCTGCAATGGGTTTTGCAACTACTGCAACAACTGGCGACATTACAATTGGTAATGCTAGTCAGGTTGGCGGCAGTACTATTATTTACGGAGGTACTGATACTGGTGTTGGCGTAGCTGCGGGTCTATCTTTGACTCCGGGTACTGCAGGTACAGTCGTGATTGGTGCTGTAGCTGGAACAGGAGCCATTGATGTTGGTACATCAACTGGTGCACAAACCGTTGTTATCGGTGGTGGTGCTTCTGGTATCAAAACAATAAACATTGTGCCTACTGGCGCAACTGGAAACATAGTGAATGTAGCTACTGGTGCAGTTGCTGCAACTGTTACAATCGGTAACGTTACTGGTGTGACTGCAGTTAATATAAACGCAGGCACAGGTGCTTCAACTTTTGCTACAACTACTACCGGCACATTAGTTGTCGGTGGAGCTGCTTCAACGGGCGCGTTGACATTCGGCGCAAGCACAGGCGCTGGTCAGACTGTTAATATTGGTTCAGGCGCAACAGGCGGTTCTGATATCGTCAACATCGGTACTGGGACAGCTGTAACTATGAAGACTGTTAATGTTGGCGCAGTCGGGTCTGTCGCAGCACCTTCTACTATTCACATTGCGGATACCTCTAATACTGCAGTTCAACTTGTTACAATTGGTTCACTCGCCGCCGCTGCTAACGTAACTGCTATTCAAGGTGGTAATGGCACGGGCGCAATTACATTAACTCCTGTGGGAGCTGGAACAATTGTTATCGGTGCTGCTGCTGGAACGGGAGCTATTACTCTTGGTTCATCATCAACAACTCAGACGGTTAATGTTGGTACGGGTGCTGGTGTTGCAACAGTTAACATCGGTACAGGTACTGCCGCAAATGTTATTAACATTGGTACTGGTGGTACTGGCGCTCAAGTTATCACTATCGGTAGCGCAACTGCTGGTCCTCGTATTTACTTCCAAAACAGTGCACCAGCTGGTGCTACTACGGTAACTGCGGCTCAGACTGGCTCAGTATTCTTCGTTGGCGCTGCTGGTGATGTTTTTACACTTCCAGCTCCAGCCGCTGGTCTTAATTACAGATTTATCGTAGACGCACTTTACATAACGACTCCTATGACAATCGTGACGACTTCCTCAGCAAACATTTTTCAAGGTAATGTCTTGAGTGCAGCTACGGCAGTTGTTTGTGTTGCCAAAGACAGCATTGCAATTGTTGAAACCGCTGAAAGTCTCGGTGACTGGGTTCAGGTGTATTCCGATGGAACTAGTTGGTTTGTTCAAGGACAAGCTGCTGTAACGGGTGCATTGACTTGCCCACTCATTAGCTAATTATTTTGTTTCCCGCCCGCTACGCTATGCGTAGCATTGTGGGCAGGCTTAAGTTAATTACATTATTAAAACATACAGAATTTTTCTGGAGATTTCCAAAAAAAATTTCAGCGGTCGAATTCTGTATTAACAAAAAAATTAAAAACAAAATGATTAAAAAATTAAAAATTGGTTTATTGGTCGCTGTTTTGTCTCTCTTTGTTGGTGTAGCTAATTCTGCTTTTGCTTTGACTTATAACGCTGATGTGGTAATCACAATCAATGGCAACAATTACACTATTCTAAGCGGTTCAGAAGCGACATCAATCTTACTGGATACTACTACGTTGCAAGTGGTCACTCCGGCATCAGCTACTTTTACTCTCATTTCTTCGGGTAGACATACTCTTACTAATAATGGGAGTTTGACTGCTACTTGTACAAATGGAGAAAGCAGGCTCGCTATTACCGCTAGCTTGGATGTGACGGTCACTCCTTCTACGACTGCTTGTGGAGCGATAACCAGCGGAGGAGGTGGCAGTGGAGGCGGTGGATATGTGGCTACTACTTCAACGACTACAACAGTTCCTGCTACTCCAGCTGTTCCTGCTGTTCAGGTTGCAGGATGTGTTGCTGGACAGGCGTTTAACACAACTACGGGAAAATCTTGCACAGTAAGCGCAACTCCCGCTGTTCCTGCTACACCAGCAATTCCAGGATGTGGTAATAGAGCAACTGGATTTAGTACGGCGACTGGAGTTTCTTGCGTTGGTAATTCAGTAACCACGCCTGCAACACCAGCTACTCCAGCTTCAGCATCTTCTTCTTTTGCTACTACCGGAGTCTACAACTTCGGCGCCACTACTCTCAAGAACGGGAGTAAGGGTGAGCCAGTTAAAGAGTTGCAGAGATTCTTGAATGCCAAGTTGAATCTTGGTCTAAAGCTTGATGGTAAACTAGGTCCAAAGACAATTGCCGTCATCAAAAAATGGCAAAAAGATAATGGCTTGGTAGCTGATGGTCTCATCGGCGCAAAAACAAAAGCAAAGATGAATTCCCAAGCTCAATAATTTAGAAAAAATTATTCTAAACAAAAAACCCGCCTTTTGGTGGGTTTTTTGTTGTGTCTTTTATTCTTTTTCTTTCTTAAAACTTGTCAACCTGCCAGGTTGACAAGTTTGCAGTTTTTATTTTGCTTGTGATATACTTAGAAAATTATATGAATAAAGGTGAAAATGCAATTATTATCTTAGTTATAGTCGCAGTTCTTGCCGTCTATGGATTATGGTCAATGAGAAATAATCCTATTTCTACTGTAAACTATAATCAGCCGATACCGTTTGTCGGATATACAAATAACAATCCTATAAATATTATTAATTATATGCCGACTGCTGGTTATGAGCAGGCGTTGCTGGAATATAAAAATGCTCGTATTCAACTTGATAAAAATTGCCAGGCAACTCCAAATTATGTTACTTACAAAAATGACACAAATATTATGATTGACAATCGCTCGGCCATTGCTCGTACGGTAAAAGTCGGTTCAGTTTACACTATAGAACCTTATGGTTTTAAAATTATAAAACTTTTAAGCCCTATCTTGCCAGTAACATGGTTTATAAATTGCGATAATTCCCCAAACGTCGCCACAATCCTCCTCCAGAAATAATAAATTCCCCCTAAGTTCAACTTAGGGGGAATTTATTTTACTGGAAACTGTTTTTAAAATGTTATAATAAATAAATGTCAAACTCAAATAGAAAGATTCCCCTTGTGTCTGGAGAATATTTTCATATTTACAATAGAGGTAATAGCAAACAGAAGATTTTTCTTAATGATAAAGATAAAGATCGTTTTGTAAAATTATTATATCTTTCCAATTCAAAAAAGGGAGTCAGTTTTCGTGATGATATCATAGAGCAAAAAATTGATGCGTGGGATTTCGAAAGGGAAGAAACACTAGTATCTATTGGTGCATGGGTCTTAATGCCGAACCATTTTCATATTTATATAACTTCCCCTAAGTTGAACTTAAGGGAAAACAAAGCTAATATTTCGGAATTTATGAGGAAATTATTAACTGCTTATTCAAAATACTTTAATACTAAGTATAAAAGAACTGGTAGTTTATATGAAGGAACATTTAGATCTACGCATATTGAGAATGATAATCAAGCTAAATATCTTTTTTCATATATACATCTAAATCCTGTGAAATTAATTGATTCAAAATGGAAAGAAAATAGAATTAGTGACGTAGATACAGCTTTAAAACATTTAGACACTTATAAGTGGAGTAGTTATCATGACCATCGTGGAGTTTTAAGAAAAGAAAATAAAATTTTAGATTTAAAAAATTTTCCAGAATATTTTTCTAATATTAAAGATTTTGATTCAGAAGTTTTTTCTTGGTTACAATATGAAGAACTTCCCCTAAGTTCAACTTAGGGGATTTAAGGGAAAGTTTTCCACATTTTTTCTTTAAATTAATTTGTTTTAAGAATATAATTAATTGATGGAAAAAATAAAAATGTTTTTTGCTCACAAGATTTTTAAAGTAATAAAGTGGGCTTTTTTAATTTTAGTCGGGTTATTTATAATTTTAATTATTGGTCGTTTGATTTATCGTATCAATGAAGCAAAAACAAACGAGCAGGTTATAAAGATTCATAACACTAAACTTACTCTGAACGATGTAATGGGTAAAAATCTTCCGCCAGACCCAGGAGCTGAAGCTGATAAAACTGTGCAGGGAATTGATGCTAATAATAATGGAATCCGTGATGATGTAGAACTGGCTGTTTTTAAACAATATCCAAACTCTGCCAAAACCCGCGCTGTTCTTTTGCAGTATGCGTTGGCATTACAGATGCAAACAATTCAGTCAATTTTTAATACAGATACAGTAGTTGCAACTATTCAAGAGGAAGATAGAGCCTATTTATGTGTTGGAGAGGTTTTACTAAAGAATATTGAAGATGAAAAAATTATGAATAAATATTCTGAAGATAAAAAAAATCTACGTTCTTTTATAGAAAAAAAACAGCTTAATACAGAAGAAAGGAAAAAATATAGAACTAATTTTTATAATAAAATTGGCAGTTATAGTTCATTACTTTATGTTTGTGATATTGATTACTCAAAACTACCAAATTAAAGAATAATGAAAAACTTTTTATTAAAATATAGTATATCTATATTTATAATAGGAATATTATTTTCTCCGCTTTTTGTATTAGCACAAAATTCTAGTATATGTTCACCCAGAGGGTATACGTTACTTACTATAAATGGGATTTTTACGGATAAAGAAGGAGCTGCAGAAAATAAGCGTGCACTCCAAGATAAATTACTTGAATTTTATCCAAATTTTATTTTTAATAACGAGCCATTCACTGTTGATTTTCTCTACAACCCCACTCACGGCAAGATTATTGACGCTTTAGATGCAATAAATCAGAAATATTTTGAACAAAATTCACTTAATATTCAGGATTCCGATTTTGCTCAAATGCTTATTGATGCAAGCGCAAAAGTTAAAACTCAGAAACTTTTACTTGTTGGTCATTCGCAAGGCAATTTTTATGCCAATACATTTTATGATGCTGTGGCTGACGAACCTGGTGGTGTCCCAAGTCAATCAATTAGTGTATATGGTGTAGCTACTCCATCGAACCATGTTGCAGGAAATGGTTTTTATATAACATCTGAAACGGATAAGATGATAGCAGATTTTGTAAGCAGCGCTCCATTGACTAATACTCTAAAACCAAATTCTCATATAAATTTTAAAGTTAGCGATGGTGATTCATTAGGGCATAGTCTTTCAAAAATATATTTACCTTATGAAGGTGCCAGAATTATTTCAGATATAAAATCTTCACTTAATAAACTTCAAACGAATGATGAAAAAGAACCAGGAGATCTTTGTCTTGACCCTCCTAAGCTGACATTGACGCAAAAAGTACAAGGCGTGGCGCTTGCATCTGCTGATTTTGTTATAAATAATACAAATAAAGCCGGTGTTTATATTGCAGACAGTGCGTACAGCACCGGTGCAACAATTGGAAGTTTCATACATAATACCGGTTTAGCAATAAATAATACAGTTTCGGAATTATTAGCCAATGCAATTGATAGTCTACCAGATACTAGTAGTATAACAACAATACTTCCTGATGTATCAGAACTTGCGAAGAATAATTCTCCGCAAAGAAAAGAAATAACAACTAATGAAAATATAACAGACGAAGCAATTATTACAACTAAACCCGTTTCTGATTTAAATGAAAAAGAAAATATTGTAAATAATGTTTTGGAACCTATTATTCCTATTACCCCGATTGTTCCTAATGTTGTATTTCATGGAGGAGGTGGCGGTGGCGGAGGAGGAAGTCCGCCTATTGCTGATACAACTGCGCCAATTATTTCCCTTATTGCCGCCGATTCTATAAATGTTATAAAAGGTATGACTTATACTGATGCCGGAGCAACGGCTAATGATGAAAAAGATGGAGTGCGTACTGTTATTACTACAGGTAATGTTGATATAAAGACTATCGGTACATATACTCTCACCTATACTGCAAGTGATCTTTCAAATAATATTTCAACAACAACACGCACAGTAAATGTTGTTGCGCCTGCGCCGGACACAACCGCGCCAGTTATCACTCTTCTTGGCAATAATCCAGAAGTAGTTATAAAAAATTCGGTGTATACCGATTCTGGCGCTACTGTCTCGGATAATATTGATGTTGGCCTTACAGTGACGGCAACTGGCATTGCAGATGTGAATACTGCAGTTATTGGCAACTACACAATTACTTATTCCGCGACAGATCTTTCTGGTAATGTCGCAACTAAAACTCGTACAGTCACGATTGCTACTTATAAATATATTTCCAAATATTCTTTCGGCACAAACAATGGTGATGGTAATAACTGGCAAGTTTGGTCTTTCAACGGATCAAATGTATATGATTGGTCAGACACTTATGTAGATAATTATTTGCGTGAACAATTTAAAATTCAATCTTATCCTGGAGGATTTTGGTGTTCACAGTGTTTACAAAGAGGAATTTTTAACCATGATCCACAAAAAGGGTTTGAACTTATTGATAAAACTATTTCTGGATTAGAAAATAATCCACAAAATAGTATGAAAAGTGTGATTCACGATATATCTTTACAATGGGATTCAACCGGCTATGCATATACTATTTTTCATGATTCTATTATTGATTTTACTGGGCGTACAGATGTTTCAAATGTAAATGAAAATATGTGGACTGGCTGGGATGGTTCATTTAATAATTTTCAAACATTTCCATCAGGTGATTGGCAAGGGATTGTTTATGCTTCACCTCTAAATCGCACTGGCGGCGCCAGCATGATAATGCAACCTTTCCCCGTGTATAAAAATCAATCTGTGCCCACTGTTCCGACACTTTCTTTTCCTAATAAAGGTTCTCATACTGTTGGTGGAATAAATCCAACTCGTGGAAGAACAAATTTAACACCTTTTACTTTTCAAGTAGTCTATACAGATGGAAATAATAATACGCCACAAAATGTAAAACTTCATGTCACTAATATAACTTCAGGAGTTTCTCTTTCTGAAATAGAAATGCAAAAAATATCACAAGGTGCAGATGTTTTAAGTGATGGTAGTTTTGTAAATGGAGAATCATATATTACTAATAATATTTTATATGATACAGGAGATTATAGTTATTATTTTACAGCTAATGATAATGCGGGAAACTTAATACGTATTCCAGATAATGACGCATTAAACTTTGGAGTAATTCCATCTACTTATAAATATATTTCCAAATATAAATTTGGCACAGACAACGGAGATGGCAATAACTGGCAAGTTTGGTCTTTCAACGGATCAAATGTATATGATTGGTCAGACACTTATATAGATAATTATTTGCGTGAACAATTTAAAATTCAAGCTTATGTAGGGGCAGCTTGGTGTTCACAATGTTTACAAAGAGGAATTTTTAACCATGATCCACAAAAAGGATTTGAAGCCACTGATCTTATTTCTAAAACTGGACTAGAAAGTAATCCACAAAATAATGTAAATGGAAAAACTTATGATGTAACTATGCAATGGGATTCAACTGGCTATACATATACTATTTCTCATGATTCTATTATTGATTTTACTGGGCGTACAGATGTTGTAAACATGAATAATAATTTATGGGTTGGCTGGGATGGTTCATTTAATAATTTCCAAACATTTCCATCGGGTGATTGGCAGGGAGTTGTTTTTAATTCACCATTAAATCGCACTGGCGGTGCTAGCATGATAATGCAACCATATCCAGTATATGTATATTCTGGCCCTGTTCTTAGTAAACAAAAAGTAATTACAACATTTAATTTTGCAAGTTTAGCGCCAAATGTTATCGGTGTTGTTGATGAAGTAAATCATACTGTTGCTCTGACTGTTCCTTTTGGTATTGATGTGACGGCCCTTGTTCCCACAATTACAATTTCTTCTGGCGCATCAATTAATCCGAACAATAATGTCGCTCAAAATTTTACCAGTCCGGTTACTTATACGGTCACAGCCGAAAATGGTTCTACACAAAATTATATTGTAACAGTTTCAGTTACCCCCTGATTCTTAATAATCCAAGGGATGCCCTTGGAAAGAATAAATCTCAATTTATGTTATACTTAAAAAACAATGGCAAAACATTTTTTTAAGACTTTGATTATTTTTCTAATAATGATAGGTTTAGGGCTTATCGGAGTCTTTTTGATTAATTACTTTGATAAATCAGAGCCGATAAATAGTAATTTGACGCAAGTTGCAAAATAAAGTAATTGTGCTATGGTATATGTACCGCAAAGAAAGTAGGCAAACAATAAGTCCTATTTAGTGGGTCGATACTTGGCGGCCTAAGAGCCGTTTTTTTAATTTAAAATAAAAATTATGTTACAAAAATCAAGAAAAGAAGAAATGATAAAAGACCTTGAGAAAGCAATCAAGGGATCTGAATCTGTTGTTTTTGTTAATTTTCATGGAATGAAAGTTAGTGATGAAACGACTCTTCGCAGAGGATTGAGAGAGCAGGGAGTAGATTATAAAGTGTCCAGAAAAACTTTGCTTAAGCGCGCTTTGCTCAAGAAAGCAGAAGGAGAAATACCCGTGCTTTCCGGTGAAGTTGCTATTGCATGTTCTAAAGACCAAACTGCCTCTTCCCGTGAAATTTACAATTTTCAAAAAACTCACAAAGGTATTTTGGAAATTTTAGGAGGAATTTTTGAAGGAAAATTTGTCGGTAAGGAAAAAATGATGGAGATAGCTACTATTCCTTCCAGAGAAGTGTTGCTTTCTAAAATTGCATTCTTGCTTAAATCTCCTATGCAGCGCTTAGCTCTTGCAGTTAACGAAGTCGCCAAAAGCAAGTAAAAAGTCCATAAAGTTCATAAAGTAATCAAGTATAGTCAACTTAACTTTATAAACTTTTAACATTATAAACTTTATAATTAATATTATTATGTCAAAATTTGATTCATTTATGAAAGACCTTGAAGGCGCATCAGTTTTAGAACTGAATGATCTTGTAAAGGCAATAGAAGAAAAATTCGGAGTTTCCGCAGCAGCTGTCGCTTCTGCCGGACCTGTTGCAGGGGCTGCAGAAGTTGAAGAAAAAAGTTCATTCACTGTTGTTCTTGCTTCATCGGGTGAACAGAAAATAGCTGTAATGAAAGTTATAAAAGAAGTTTTGAGTCTCGGTCTTAAAGAAGCAAAAGATTTAGTTGATGCCGCTCCTTCCACATTGAAAGAAGGAATGAAGAAAGTTGAAGCTGATGAACTTAAGAAAAAAATTGAAGCAGCAGGTGGAAAAATCGAATTGAAATAAAACACAAAAAAGCATCTACGCTATAGCGTAGATGCTTTTTTGTGTTTAAATTTTTCTTTAGAAGTGATATAGTAAGACTATGAAAAAAGTCGCCTTTATTTCCGTTTTTAACAAGGAAGGCATTGATAAATTTGCTAAAGGTTTGGTTAATTTAGGCTGGGAAATAATGTCTTCTTCGGGCACCGCAAAGTTTTTGAAGGAAAACGGAATATCATGCACAGATCTTGCAAGTTTTGTGGGTGAACCGATTTTGGGGCACAGAGTAGTTTCTTTATCCAGAGAATTTTACGCCATGCTTTTGTCTCGTCCCGATAATGACGAAGATATGAATGAGCTTAAAAAATTAAAATTGCCGTACGTTTCGCTTGTTTGTTGCGATATGTACCCGTTGAAAAAAGAAATTAGTGATACCAATAGCACACTTGAATCTGTAATAGAAAAAACAGATATTGGCGGACCAACAATGTTGCGCGCGGCGGCAAAAGGCGGACGAATTGTCATCGGTGATGAAAATGATAGAGAAAAAGTTTTAGATTGGTTAAAGAATGGCGAGCAAGATACAGAAAATTTCAAAAGAGCGCTTGCTGCCAAAGCTGAATACGTTGTGGCAAAATATTGTATGGCTTCGGCAGAATATTTAAGCAATAGCGCCTATAAAAGTATCTTAGGTGAACGCTTGGGTGAATGTTGTTATGGTGAAAATGCTTATCAAGCCCCTTCTTTTTTTTATAAAGACAGCGAAAGTCCTTTTGGTCCGGATAAATTCAAATTACTTACTGAAACTCCGCTTTCTTATAATAATTTTTGCGATAGAGATAAAGTTTTACAAACGATTACGCATATTTTTTCCGGTTTTGAATTGAATTTTAACAGGCATGATATGCATATTGCTGTTGCTGTCAAACATGGCAATGCTTGCGGTGTCGGAATGGCTCTAAAACCGGTTGATGCAATAAAGAAAATGATTGAAGGTGATGTTAAAGCGATTCATGGAGGATCTATTTTTACAAATTTCAGAATTGATGAAGAAATGGCAGGAACGCTAATTCATTATAAAATGAAAAGTGAAAATCGCAGGTTATTAGATACTATAACAGCTTCAGAATTTACTTCTCAAGCGATAGAAATTTTAGCTCGAAAAAAAGGCAAGTGTAGAATCGTAGTAAACCCTAATTTAGCCCATATTTCTTCCGATTCTATTGATAAAAAAGAACGTGTAAGATACATCCGAGATGGATTTTTGACTCAACCAAATTATACTTTCGTTCCCAATATGAAAGATGCTACAGTAGAAGGCGATTCAGAAAAAGTAAAAGATGAGAAGGTAGTAGCGGATTTAATTTTGGCTTGGGCAATCGGTTCGACGAGCAACAGCAATACGATAACGATAGTAAAAAATGGAAAACTACTCGGCAATGGGGTGGGGCAGCAAGACAGAGTTGGTGCTGCAAAACTTGCGGTGCAAAGAGCTGATGACGCGGCTAATGCTCTGGATGAAAAAAATACCAAAGCGGATTTATCAAATGCAATAGCATATAGTGACAGTTTTTTTCCATTTTCCGATGGCCCGAAAGTGTTGACTGACAGAGGCATAAAAACTATTTTTACTACTTCAGGATCCATCAATGATAAAGATGTGATAGAATCCTGTAAAAGAGAAGGGGCTACATTAGTAATGTTTCCGGATAAGGTTGCCAGAGGTTTCGCTTGGCACTAGAATATATAATATGAAAAAAGACGATATGATATTTGCTATTTCACCAATAGACGGAAGATATAAAGAGAATGTGGAAGACCTTGGTCCTATTTTCAGCGAGTATGGATTAATGAAATATCGTTTTATCGTAGAAATTAAATTTTTCTTAGCGCTTTCCAAAGCCGGCATAATGCTGAGGAAAATTACCAGGAAAGAGATTCTTTATTTAAATTCTTTGATAAATAAATTTTCCGTAAAAGATTTTGATTATATAAAAGAGATGGAAAAGATAACAGACCACGACGTAAAAGACGTAGAGTATTATCTTAAGGGAAAAATGAAAAATGCAAGCCTTTCTGATTGTCTGGAATATGTGCATTTAGGAAGAACCTCTGAAGATATAAACAATTTATCTTATGCTCTAATGCTTCGAGATGGAGTAAAGATAATAAGCGCAAAATATAAAGAAGTTGAAAAAGCGATATCAAATTTGGCGAAGACAAACCGCAAAACTCCTATGCTTGCGCTTACTCACGGACAGCCCGCTAGTCCCACGACTTTTGGCTGGGAAATGAATGTTTTTGCGGAAAGATTGCGTTATGGCATAAGACAGCTTGAAGAATTTAAGTTAAAAGTAAAATTAAACGGCGCGACTGGAGGCGACAGTGCCTTATATTCTGCTTATCCAAGAATTTCTTGGCGAAAATTCTCAGATGATTTTACTTTGAGTCTAAACGAAAAAAACGGCATTAAATTTGTAAATAATCCTTTTACTACTCAAATAGAATCTCATGACACTTATCGAGAGCTCTTTGATATTATTCGCGGATTAGATCTGGTCTTAATTGATTTTTCTCAAGATATTTGGAGTTATATTTCACGAGGAATTATTGTTCAGATTTCTCAAAAAGGGGAGATAGGTTCTTCAGCAATGCCCCAGAAAGTTAATCCGATAAAATTTGAAAATGCGGAAGGCAATTTAGGTTTAGCCAATTCACTCTGTGAATTTTTTGGCAGAAAACTTACGATTTCTCGCATGCAGAGAGATCTTTCTGATTCAACCGTGGAACGCAACTTTGGATTAGTTTTTGCACACGTGAAAGTTGCCTTAATTTATGTTTTGAAAGGGTTGGGGCGTATTAAAGTTGACCCAAATGCATTAAAGACAGAACTTGAAAAACATTGGGAAGTTGTCTCGGAAGCTTATCAAGTTATTTTACGCAGTGCCGGTATTCCAAACGGCTATGAATTGCTTAAAGAATTTACTCGCGGAAAAATTGTTGATAAAAAAGCTATGCATTTGTTTATTGATAATTTGGCTAAAGAACATAAACTACCTAAAAATGTTGTTGAAAAGTTGAAAAAAATAACACCCCAAAACTACATCGGAAACCGCAGTTTTTAACTTGTTTTTTGGCTAAGAAGCGTTATTATATATAAATATGGAAATTCTAGGAAAAATATTAGGCAGTTCCGCGAGAGTCAAGATAATGCGACTTTTTTTATTGAATCTCAAGAATAACTTTAACAGAAAAGACATTATAAAAAGAAGCCGTGTGAACCCTGATGTTGCAGGTCGGGAGGTTAAACTTTTAACTTCTATCGGCTTTATTAGAAAACACGGCAAAGTCTGGTCTTTTAATCCTCTTTTTAAGTATGCAAAAGAATTTGATAATCTTTTAGTGAGTTCTGATTCTTTAGATAAAAAGACTATCATAAACAACTTCAGAAAAGTTGGACGGGTAAAGTTTTTATTAGTTTCCGGTATTTTTATTAAAAATAAAGATGCTAGGGTAGATTTGCTGATTGTCGGAGACAAAATGAAAAAAAGCAGAATTGAAGAAGAAATACGCAAACTTGAAGCTGAAATAGGGACAGAACTTGCCTATGCTATTTTTGACACAAAAGAATTTATTTATAGACTGGATATGTACGATAAACTTGTTCGAGATATCCTTGATTTTCCTCATGAAGTCATTTTTCAGGCCAAAGAGCTGAACCTTACAAAGGTCGCTCGATAGGCTATAGCCTATTTAGAGTTATCCACACAAGCTTTAAAAAAGACTTAAAAATTGGTATAATAAACTTATAACTTTTATAAGGTCGAAACTTAATAAAGTATTATTAATTTCAGCCATAGGTCATCGACTCTGAGAGTCTCAGACTGATGAGCTGATCCGCCTTTGGCGGAAACTATTATTATGAATAACATTTGGTTAACATGGGGTGATGTTTTTAATGTATCACTACAAAGTTTGTGGTGGGGCTTTATTCAATTCGCTCCAAAGCTTATTTTAGCTATTATTTTTTTTGTTATCGGTTGGGCTTTGGGTTCTCTTATAGCTAAAGCGTTTGAGCATGTTTTTAACGCCTTGAAAGTAGATAGCCTTTTTCATTCCATTGGAGTAGGCAATTTTTTTAGAAAAGCGGGAATGAATCTCAACTCCGGACATTTTGTCGGAGAAGTAGTAAAGTGGTTTGTAATTATCGTTTTCCTTCTTCCTTCGCTTAACTTGATCGGTTTGGATTACATTGCGTCTTTCTTGAAAGATGACGTGCTTGGATTCTTGCCGAGAGTTGTAGTTGCCGCTTTTGTATTGATAATCGCTACAATTGTTGCTGATTTTCTCTCCAAAACAGTTATGGCCGGAGCTCGAGCAATGAACCTTAGGTCAACAAACATGCTTGGCTCTCTTGTCAGATACACAATCTGGGTATTTGCTTTCATAATTGCATTAGGCCAGTTAGGAGTAGCAGAAGGGTATATGAATACTCTCTTTGCCGGAATAATTGGAATGCTTGCACTCGGTGGCGCTTTGGCTTTTGGCTTAGGTGCTAAGGATGCAGCAGGACGATTGATTGCAAAACTTGGTGAAGATATGTCTCATCATGAATAGCTATTAGTTAATAGGTTCTAGCTTATAAAAAAAAACGGAAGCCTTGCTTCCGTTTTTTACTTGACATTAAATATTCATTTATATATACTTTTGAATATGTTAGATACAACAATTTTAATTAAAACAAAAAAGGAGGTTAAATTACAAGCACAAGAATTGGCCAGAGATCTTGGGCTTTCCTTGGCAGATGTTGTGAATGCTTCACTTAGACAGTTTGTAATAAATCAAGGGATAACAATTTCTAAAATGCCAACCGAAAGCCTTGATGCTTACTACAATAAAAAAGAAATTCTTTCTGCTTATAAAGATTCACTAAAAGAATTTTAAAATATGATTCTTTTAAAAACTAAGAATTACAAAAAAAATGTAATTTCTTTATCAAAGAAAGAGAGAAATTTACTATCTAAACAAGAGCAGTTTTTAGTAAAAGATATATTTCATTCCAAACTCCATACAAAGAAATTAAAGGGGTTTCCGAACAACCACGTTTATTCTTTTCGGGTTACGAGAGCATATAGAGGTATTTTTCGTTTAGCAGGTGATAATGTTATTTTGTTTGCTATTGGTCATCGTAAGGATATTTATGAGTCTTTGTAAATCAATAATCGGTAAATTGATAACTTCTTGCTTTTCTATCGGGGGGGGGTATACTTACAGTGTTTTTTAATATTTAGTTAAAAAGTCAAATTATAAAGTTTTATTAGCTAATTTAAGTATAAAACTATGAAAAAATATATCTTATTTTTGTTTCTAGTCGGTTTTCTTCTTGCTCCAGCATTTTCTTTTGCTCAAGTGGGAGATGTTGACCCGAATCCTGTAGGAGACTGCGTGAATTTGCAGAATAATTTAAGATATAGAGATCGAGATGCTAATAAAAATGGTGAAGTTTCAACCCTTCAAGATTTTTTGCAATCTAAAAAATACCTTGATTCAGAACCGACGGGGTATTTCGGAATATTAACCTTAAAAGCTGTTAAAAATTTTCAAAAAGAAAACGACATCAATCCTACTGGGTATGTTGGGGCAGTTACCAGAGCAAAGATAAAAACTTTGACTTGTGATGATATGAGAGTTGAGAATTCTACAATAGAAATTTTTAACAAACAACCCGGTGCTATAAAATCCATAACGGCTCAGAGTAGTAATCAATGGGTATTGGCGATTGACTTATTATCACATAACCCAAAATGGATTCCAGGTGTTGATAGCACTGGAGGATTTTTTATCAATCAAAATACAAAAATTAGAAACTTAACTGTATCTACTAACACAAAGGCTTATGATTGTGGCGTTCAGTATGCTGATGGTACTGTCATTGGTCCGAGATTGCAAAATACGTCGAGTTTTATTTCCAATATTCAAAATACTATAAATAAAGCAAAAACTGATTTAGGTTTAATTGGAGAATTCGGATATACAGCATATTTTGATATTAATGGTACTAATATTACTGCAATATATATGCAGTGTTTACCATAATAAAAACCCTACATTATAGTATTTTCCAATCCTTAAATTACACTCAAATCATATTATATCTTTTTGTTAATTTCTCTAAATAATTTTTGTTTTTCGACGAAGACTTTTTAGTCGCTTCAAGATGAGCCTAATAAGGACAGTCCGGTAGCTTAATATTTTTTTCGTTTTATAGGAATACTTTTAAGTAGAAAAGCTTTACGAAATAAAGTCCTTTTTATGATAATCCCCAAGTTATAAACATCACTCTTAAGTATAGAATTTGACTTATTTTAAGCTTTCATATATACTCTTTTAATCAGTATGAATATAACAAGAAACAACAGTTTTAAAAGGCGGTTTTAGACAGGCTCTCTTTTGCTTGTTGGCCGCCCGAAAGGCGGTTTTTTCTTTTACAGAATGGTTTGAATATTGACAACTTAAATCCTATCCAACATTTCGAGGGTCTTTTCTTCGTTGAGATAGGAAATAGTTCTGAAAAATTATTTCCCGAGCGGTCGGGTTCAGTAATTTTTTTTGAGCTTTGTTTTACCCTGATGTAATGTCAGGGTTGTGGTTTGTAAATTTCTTAACAGGAAATTTAAGGGCGTACGGTGGATGCCTTGACTTTAAGAGGCGATGAAGGACGTGGCGTTGCTGCGATAAGCTTCGGGGAGGTGCTTAGCTACCTTTGATCCGGAGATTTCCGAATGGGGAAACCCTATCAAGTAAACCTTGATAATTTTTATCTTTATGATAAAAAAGCGCACCCTGGGAATTGAAACATCTTAGTACCAGGAGGAGTAGAGACAAATATGTATTTCCTTAGTAGCGGCGAGCGAAAAGGAAGAAGCCCAAACTCTTCTCGCAAGAGAAGGGGGTTGTAAGATGACAGTTTTTATTTAATTAAAGAAGAGTCAAAAAATAAATTATTAGTTGAAGTTGCTGGAAAGCGACACCATAGGAGGTGATAGTCCCGTAAACGAAAATAATTTATCTCTTTTATTGTTATTCTTGAGTACCCCAGGACATGAATGGCCGGGGGGAATCTAGCGGAACTAACCGCTAAGGCTAAATACTCTTAAAGATCGATAGTGAACTAGTACCGTGAGGGAAAGGTGAAAAGCAGCCCGATTAGGGCGGTGAAATAGACCTGAACCCGTATGTCTACAAGGAGTCGAAGTTCGTCTTCGGATGAACGACGGCGTGCCTATTGAAGAATGAGCCAACGAGTTTATTCATACTGCAAGGCTAAGTTGACTAAAACAATGAAGCCAAAGGGAAACCGAGTGTTAATAGCGCGCAGTCGCGGAGCGAAAGCAACGTGACAGAGTAGTATGCATAAGACCCGAAACCAGGTGAGCTTGCCATGAGCAGGATGAAGTTCGTCGAAAGACGAATGGAGGTCCGAACCGGTAGATCGTACAACGTCTTCGGATGACTTGTGGTAAGGAGTGAAAAGCTAATCGAACCTGGTAATAGCTGGTTCTCTCCGAAATAGCTTTAGGGCTAGCGTCAAGTGTTTTTTCTGGGGGTAGAGCACTGGAAGGTTCGGACAGGTCGAAAGATCGCTGAACCTATCAAACTCCGAATACCAGAAACCAAAGCTTGGCAGTTAGGCCATGGGGGCGAAGCTCCATTGGCCAAAAGGGAAACAGCCCAGATCTCAAAATAAGGTCCCTAAATTTATACTAAGTGCAAAATAAGAAGGTGGAATTTCTCTGACAATGAGGAGGTTGGCTTAGAAGCAGCCATCCTTTAAAGATAGCGTAACAGCTCACTCATCTAGAGATTTTGCGTCGAAAATAATTGGGGCTAAGTATAATACCGAATTTGAGGAATAAATTTTTCTTCGGAAAAATTTATTGGTAGGAGAGTGTTCCACTCTGCTGTGAAGCAGGACTCGTGAGAGCCTGTGGAGCGTGTGGAAGTAAGAATGTTGGCACAAGTAACCGCAATGATGTTGAGAACGCATCACGTCGAAAGATCAAGGTTTCCTTGGTAATGTCAATCAGCCAAGGGTTAGTCGGGCCTAAGGGAATGGAGAAATCCGTACTCGATGGACACAGGGTTAATATTCCCTGACTTCTGTATTTTGTGATGGGATGACGGAGTGTAGTATGTATTGCTCATTATTGGATTTGAAGTTTGTTTACTAAGGATGAGGTGTAGGAAAATCCGCACACTGCTTTTAATAGCGAATCCAAAGTAAATGAAAAGTTTTTGACTTCGGTCAAGGATAATAATACAAAGCACGCTTCCAAGAAAAATCTCTAAACTTAAAAATATAGAATCCGTACCGCAAACCGACACAGGTGATCAGGTCGATTAGACCAAGACGAACGAGTGAGTGGTCCCCAAGGAACTCGGCAAAAAAGCAGCCGTAACTTCGGGATAAGGCTTGCCCCCACCACTTTGGATATTTCTAAATATTCCAGAGAGTGGGAGAGTAAGATTTAAGTATCGAGACAAAGAGACAAAAAATTGAGAAATTAAATTGAAGCTTTCTACTATTTTGAATATTTCAGAAATG